>Ga0209088_10000255_pt1 | contig 38689 bp, 57 predicted proteins | sample S_140625_EF_Meta_FD_187324 | JGI IMG/M metagenome (GOLD analysis project Ga0209088, IMG submission 187324) | Freshwater microbial communities from Lake Simoncouche, Canada to study carbon cycling - S_140625_EF_MetaG (SPAdes) (version 2) | ecosystem: Environmental > Aquatic > Freshwater > Lake ... | reverse complement strand
CGTGCGAATTACCCACACGAAAATCCCCAGAAGGGACCCGTAAATCACTTGGCCGACGCCACAGCTTTCTCGAGGCTGCTCCTGAGGTAGGTGCCAAAGCGTCGTTGCGTCACCTTCTGACCAATATCAAAAATTGGAAAGCGCGGACGATATGACGCCTTGCCATTGATGGCCACGAAGTAGGGGAACAGTTGCTCACGTGAACGGCGGTAAATGCCAGGTGGCAGGCCAGGGTTGTTGCGTGGTTGTCCAGCAAAAAAGCCCCCACGTGCTTTGCCGTTCATGCCCTGCTGTATCCGCTTAATGGTGGCAAGGGACACGTTGCCTTGAGCGTTGACCTTGACCAATGATGTGGGTATCAGTTGCGTTGTAGATGGGATAGATCGGTTGCCGACCACATCGGAAAGAAACTTACGCTCGAAACCTTTTTGTGGTCGCTGGCCACCCTTGACACCAAAGCGCAGGTATCGGTCCTGCAGCTTCCCAGCGTGAACGGTGACTTGTAAGTCACGTTTGCTGCCCTTCTGAACAAAGAATGCACGTTGGGTAAAAGGGGCAGGATTGTTGAAGTATTGGCGTGTTGCGCCATTAAGGGATGCGCGGATGTCAAAGCCCGTGCTGTTAAGGGCCTGGCTGATGGCGAAGGGGAGCTGCTTGGTCATGGTGTCGGTCCACCGGATGGCCTTTGGCAGTTCTGATTTGATGTCGAGGGAGATGGATGCCATGCCCCAAGGGTAGGGCGAAGCCCCTCAAGAGGAGGAGATTTGCACCTGTCAACCTGCCGACCTCGCCTACGTTGCCCTTATAGGTCCTTTTTCCCTGTACCCCTCTTCCTCTCTTTATAAATAAATAAAAGGTTAGAAGGTTAGTAGAGATAGTAAAAAGACTGCAGGGCAGCGATTTTACTCCTGCCAACCTCATGCAGAAGGTAGGACAAACACCCATTTATTCCGACCTTCCAACCATGCCCGTTTCTTTTCGTAGCCCAAGTCCCGAAGAATCGAGGCCACCTGCATCTGGTCTGCTCGCCCCTGGCGCTCCACTGGTTTGCTGATCGCCTCGCTTAACAGCAGCTCGCTGGTGATCGGTCGGCCGGCATTTCGTGGGGCATTGAGCCATTCCTGGATTGCCGACTTCCAGGGACTATCCACGAGATAGGTCTCGTTCTCACGATCAACCAACTCGGCATGGTCCCGGGTCAGATGATTGGGCTCGCCCGCCTTAAATGCCGCAACAGCTGCGGACCAGATGGCATCCCGCTCGAGCAACAGGCCATCGACTGGGATGTGCGGGGTAGCTGTGACTGGAATGACCCAGAAGCGGCGGTTGCCGGTGTCATCGACCAAGAAGCCGGTGTCGCGGTTGGTGCTGCCGACGATGATGGATCGCCTTGGGTAGGACTCAGTGGTCCGCTGATAGGGGGCACGAAAGAGATCAGTCTGCTGGGTAAGGAATGCCTTCACCTGACCGGCGTGCTTGCGGCCTGTGATGTGATCCAGCTCGGCCCACTCCATTACCCAGCTGCGGTGAAGGACCATGAGGTCGTCTTTGCTGCCGATGTCGCGTAGGGCATCACTGAACCAGAGGCCGCCAAGGTTGCGCCAAAAGGTGGACTTACCGCAGCCTTGTGGCCCCATGAGCACGCAGGCCGAGTCATGCTTGCAGCCAGGCTGAAAGATGCGGCGCACTGCTGCAATCAGTGTTGCCTTGAGCATGGCGTCATAAAGGCTGCCGGGCTCATCCGTTGGCCGAAGGTATGCGGTGGCCAAGGTATCGATTGGCACTGGGGGGACATTGTCTGCAACGTGCTCGAGGTACTCCCGAACTGGGTCGTGAGGGTTCTCAAGTGCGACGACGTGTACGGCATCAGCTGCGAGATCTTTGGTGACCTTTACGCCCTGCTGGGCCAGCTGCAGATAAAAGTGCTCAATGTGCTCGATGGGTTTCTCATCTAGCTCGATTGTCTGGGTAAAGATGTTCCAGCGAAGGCGATCGGCGAGCTGCTGACGAAGAAGGGTGAGAAGCTCATCTGGCTCAAGCTTGAGGAGCTTATCGGCTCGAGGTGTAAGGTTCTCCTGTCCCCGTGAATGGACAGGAAGCTGTCGCCGCTCGGATGTGATGACTGAGCGGTTTTTTTCATGGCCAGCCAGATGTGCAAGGGTGCCAAGACTGACGCCACCTGTTGATGCGTTGAAGGTCTTCCACTTCGCTTCGCAGATACCCGCCTCAAATTTGCCTGAGATGGCAGACCATCGAATCCAGTCTTGGAGGAGGGAATCATCACCGGCGCTGTGTAACGCCATGCCGACCTTTACCCATGTGTCGTAATCGTCAGCATCTGCTGCGGGGATGCGATTGAGAAAATCACGCGCACGGGTGGCATCGGATTCGGGTAGACGTATCAACGGGGCCGGTTGCGGTTGCTTGCGTTGCATTTGTTGAAGCAGCGTCGAAGGTGCATCAGCTGCTGGCAACTCGGCAGGCGAGCGGCCTTTCAACCAACGGTAGGCACCAGTAATAGGGTGAGCACCTGCAACGACGGATTGACAGCCGGCCCAACGCAGCTCAAGCTGCTCGCCTTTAATTGAGCTTCGGAGCTTGGTTGTCTTGATTGTCGGCCAGAACGGCTCTGGGACTTTGTAGATGATCTGAAGGCGGGCATCCCGGCCAGAGGTAACGGCCCAGGATTTGGGGAGTTCCCGGAGGGGTGCGCCAATCTGCTCGAGCACTTCGGATGCGCCGAGGCCATCGTGATCGACAAATAGAAGACCACCTGATTGCGGGCCTGCTATGACTCCAATTGCTACGGCACGTCCGGCGAGGATTTCAACGGCAAGCTGATCTTTGTTGAGGGGGTTCTTCTGCCATTCGGGCTGATAGGGGCGCTTGTCATTGCCAACTGCTACGAGAGCCCAGGTATCAGGAAGGCTATGCAGTTCTGTGATTAGAGGGTGGCTGGTCATCCATAGGACCTAACGGGCTGTCAGAGTTTACGGGATAGGTTGGCAGGTTGGAGAGCAGTTGCTGCGCATCTGTAACAGATCGAGCGATACCAGCGATCCCACCAGCGCCTTGAACCGTTGCAAGCCATGCCTGCTGCTCTGGCCTGATGCGGCCTATGGATGTCTTGACTTCGATGCTGGTGAAAACGGCGAGCCTGGTGCCGACCATGGCCGGGGTGACGGTGATGGTCCGCCAGCCGATCAGGTCTGCACTGCCGCGCGCAAGGCCGAAGGTGACGAGCCTGCCGCTGCGTGGATCAGGCAGGCTGCCGACTTGGTTGCGGAAGATGCGCGCATCGGGACAGGTGCCGAGTGCCAGGCGGATCTGCTGCTGGAGTGTGGTCTCGGCGTTGGCCACTGGATCATGCGCGCTGCTGTCTGGCATTGTGGACCCGGTGCGCCCAGCCTGGTGCATAGCCACGCTCCTTGGCCACAGCAAGCAGCTCGGGGAGGGTGCGGGCTTTCTTTCGCTGCGTGACTCGCTGCCGGATGCCCTCTCGTTTGAGTTCTTGCAACTCACCGGCCACCTGCTTCAGCTCTCGCGGTGGTGCCGCGCAGGCTGCCCCACAGCATGGGCAGATCGGTGCGGGCTTGAACGCTGCAAAGCAGACTGAGCACGTCCGAACCGATGGCGCCGACTGACCGTTCTGTTTGGGAGCCCCATGCTCAAGCGACCATGGCCGTACATCATCCGGCCAACCGTGGCGGGTGACGTTGCCAACGTGGTCGAGGATGATGGCGTGCTTCTTACCTGGAGCTGGCCTGAGCACCCGGCCGACCTGTTGCAGGTATAGCCCCAAGGATTGAGTGGGCCTGAGCAGGATGGCGCACCCCGCTGCTGGGATGTCGAACCCCTCGCTGACCACATCAACGGTCACGAGGATGCGGGTCTTGCCATTGGCGAATCGGCCGACAACGGCATCGCGGTCTGAAGTATTACCTAGCAGCAACTCAGAGCTGATATCAGCTGTTGAAAATGAGTCCCGAACCGAGACGGCATGGTTGATGCTGCAGCAGAACGCGATTGCCTGTTGATCGCCGGCCAGTGTTTGGTAGTGCTTGATTGCATCACCAGTCACCGTTGGTCGGGTCATCGCATCCGCAGCTTGGTCGATGGCGTAATCGCCAGCCCGTCGTTTGACACCTGACAGATCCGCGACCATGGGGGGCGCATAGATGCGGGCAGGTGACAGGTAACCGGCTGAGGTGAGCATTTGCACCGATGGGCCTTCGATCAATGTGTCGAAGACGTTGCCGAGACCTTTGCCATCAAGCCTGCAGGGTGTGGCAGTAACGCCAATTCGCAGCACGCCTGGCCAGTGATTGATGATTGCCTGCCAGCTGCCAGCTGCTGCGTGGTGGGCTTCGTCAATGATGATCAGATCTGGTGGCGTAGTGATCTTGTGCAATCGGCGCATGAGCGTTTGCACCGATGCGACTTGAATTGATGCATTTGCACCATCCATGCCGGCGGCGATGATGCCATGGGCCACGCCTGCATCGGTGAGCTTGCGGCTGGCTTGAGTGACCAGTTCACGGCGATGAACAAGGATTAGACCATTGCGGCCTTTGGCTGCGGTTGCTGCGGCGATTGCTGAGAAGATAACGGTCTTGCCTGCGCCGGTTGGTGCCACCAGCAGAGGAGCTTTGGCGCCATTGCGGAATGCAGCGCGCAGATCGTTGATTGCCTGCTGTTGGTATGGGCGGAGGTTCAAGGAGTTGCCGCGTATGCGCCGATGCTATACGATGTGGTCTGTTGCGCTACGCCATGGACAACGCCGCATATCACGCCCACCCAGCGGTCAGCAAAAGCCACCTCGATCTAGTGGCCCGCAGTCCGTTGCACTATTGGGCGCGCTACATCGACTTGAAGCGCGAGGTGCCTGAGCCAACGCCAGCCATGCGCATCGGAACCGCGCTGCATACGCTGGTGCTGGAGCAGGATCAATTTGAGGAGCGTTACATCACAGCGCCGCAGGTTGATCGCCGCACGAAGGTCGGTAAGGAAGCCTGGGCCGAGTTTGAGGCTGAGGCTGGCGACCGTGAACTGATCGCCGCCGATGATCGCGCACAGATCAGCCGGATGGCCGAGGCTGTGTGGGCGCACCCTGCTGCTGCGGCTTTGCTGCACTGGGAGGGCAAAGCCGAGACCACCCACATGTGGACCGATGAGGCCACGGGCCTGGCCTGCAAGTGCCGACCTGACTGGCTGACTAATGACGGCCGGTTGATCGTTGACCTGAAAACCACCGAAGACGCTAGCCCTGCAGGGTTCCGCAAATCGATCGGTGCATACAGGTATCACGTCCAGGCCAGTTGGTATCTGGACGGGGTGCAGGCTGCCACTGGCTGCCGCCCTGAACAGTTCCTGTTTTTGTGTGTGGAGAAAAAGCCACCCTATGCCGTTGCCGTCTATGCTGCTGCGCCAGTGATTGTGACGATTGGCGCCGAGACTGCGGCGCGCGATCTGGATGTGCTCGCCACCTGCAAACAGGCTGGCGCATGGCCCGGCTACAGCGATCAGATCGAAGCGATCAGCCTGCCCGGCTGGATGATGCCGCGGCCAGATGGATCCATGGAACAACTACCTGAGATTGAGACCTACTGATGACTGACTCCACAGCACTAACCACCACCAGTCCAGGCTCGGTGTTCTCTGGCATCCAAGCTTTTGAGGATGCCCAGCGGATCGCCAAAGCCCTGGCCAGTAGCACGTTGATCCCGCCACAGTTCCAAGGGCAGCAGGGTTTCGCCAACTGCTTGGTCGCCTTGGAGATTGCTAATCGGATGCGGATGAGCCCGTTTCAGGTGATGCAGAATCTGCATATCATCCATGGCCGCCCCAGCTGGAGCAGTCAATTCATCATTGGCTTGATCAATGGCTGCGGTCGGTTCAGCCCGCTGCGATATGAGGTGACCGGCCAGGGTGACACGTTGGCCTGCACCTGCGTCGCAACTGAGCTGGCTAGCAGCAACGACCTCCGCGGCCCGACCGTCACCATGGCGATGGCCAAAAAAGAAGGATGGGCCACCAAGTCGGGCAGCAAGTGGCTGACCCTCCCGGATTTGATGATCAGGTATAGAGCTGCGGCCTTCTGGGGCCGTCTCTACATCCCAGAACTGCTAGTTGGCATTCAGACTCAGGAAGAGGTGGTTGACATCGAGCCGGTGACGGTCAAGTCTGAATTGCCGAAGACCGGCTTGGAACAGTTGAATGCAACGATTGCACAACCTGTGGAGGTGATTGCCGATGAACTCTTCTGAGTTCTTGACTGACGTACAACTGGCTGAGCGGTGGCATGTCCACCGGCAAACGTTGATCAGGTGGCGGTCCAGTAACACTGGGCCTGCCTATGTGCGCATTGAGGGTCGCGTGCTCTATCCCCTGGCCGAGGTGGAGCGTTACGAACAGGCCAACACCATCACCCACGATTGATCCATGACTCCACTCGAGATTATTGCAACTGTGTTGCGTGCTAGTTGCCATCAATTCATCGGTCGATTAGGTGCCGATGTTGAGATCAAATACTTTGACAACGGCAATGCTGTTGCAAAAGGTCGCATTGCCATCAACAAACCTGGCGCTAAGCGTGACGATGGCCAGGCACCTGACTGGTTCACAGTTGAAGTCTGGGGACAAGAAGCTCAGACGTTTATGGATCAAGCCAAGAAAGGCGATCGCATTGGCGTCACTGGTCGGGTTAAGACCAATAAGTGGACCACCAAGACTGGTGAGGAACGCACTGACCTAATTGTTACGGCTGAGGCATGGCGCAAGATGGATCAAGTTATCTCAACTAATCCTGCTGTAACCGCCGCAGCCGAAAACCTAGCAGCCGCCACTGGCGGTTCTGTGGTTGATGTCGGTGAGGTGTACGACCTGTTCTAGGGCTTCATCAGCATCAGCTCTAGGCGGGCGATCTCATTGGTCGCCTGCTGGAGCAATGCCTGTTGCAGGTTCCAGGCGCGATAAAGCGATGCCGCGAGTGGTCCGACGTTTTCGGTGATCTCAAGGCGTCGGGCCATTATCTCGATCTTGAGCTGATCTTCAGTCGCCACCTTGGGGATCATCCACTGTCCAAATTGTTCCACTTGCCAAGAGCAGATTGCTCCCATAATGCCGATGCAATGCCCGAAGTGCAGTAGTAAAAACCACCGAGCACCTGTAACCAATAGCCAGTTTGAGGATCAGACCGTCCGCAAACGGGTCTGCCCTGACTGCGGTCATGTGTGGTTTACCGTGGAATTAAACGTGCCTGACCACGCGATTGGGTGGTCTCCTGCGCATCAAAACAAGCCGGTGATGCGTGCGGCGATTGAATTGAGCCCATCTTTTATCGAGGCGCAGGACACAAGGGCAAACATTGCCAAGGCGCAGATCGCGCGATGGAAAAAATACGTCGAGAAATACGAAGATTTGTAAAGCGCATCATGCCTGCACCGCCTGCGGTGTATGATTCGCGCACGGCCGACGAGGCCACCGCATCTCACCCATGCTCACCACCACCTTCCTATTGATCTGGAAACTGCTGCTGCCGCTGCTGGTGCTGGTTGCCTTGATCGACTGGCTCACCGCCTCTGATCAACGCCGGATCCGCATCCTGCAACGCGCTGGCCACAGCCAACGCCAGATCGCCACTCGCCTCAACATCACCCGCTACCGCGTCCGTCAGGCGCTCGCCTCATGACCAACAACCCCATCATCAACCGCATCGCTGTCTTGGTGCTGCTGCTTGCGGTCTATGCCGCCGGCTACGACACCGCCAAGCAGCAAGCAGTTCAACACCCTGCCGCTCACCTGGAGATGAAGCCATGACCACGCCCCGCCGTTTTTACTTCCAGATCAAGGCCGCCAATGTGATCGAATCAATCACGGCGCACAGTTTTACCGAAGCCAAGGCAATCGCAGCCGAGAGCTGGATGCCTTGGTGGAATGAACTCGAATGGCTCAACCCTGAAACTGTTACCGATCCAAACATCCATGCCTGAATCAATAGGAGCAATGCTGCCCTTCCAATGGGTTGAAGAACTGCCGGAAAGCCGGCATGGGGAAGGTATAAGCCGGCCTCGCCACGGCAGCCGCACTCGCGAATATCGGCTTTTGGTTTTCAAGCCAGGTTCTCAGCCGATGACCTGGATCACCCAAGCTGAGAGCACGCGTCATGCAATCAGCTACGCCCAGGCACGTTGGCCTGGTGCTGAGGTGCAGGTAGCCCAATGACTGACCATATCCGCGCCAAACTGGAGGCGCTCATCACTGACTCCAGCATGTTCAATGCTGGCCAACAGGATGAACGATTGCGGTTCTGCCAATTGATTGACATCCGGCTGGATCAGCTTCAACAGCTGGCTAGCCATCCGCACATCTCGGCACGCCGGGAAGAACTGCTTAATATCCGCCAAGCACTACGGGATCACCAATGAACCGAGTTCAACAGGATCAGCAACGCGCCGACATGATGGACGCGCTCTATGCAGCCAGCGGCCGCACCTGCAACACCTACACGGGGCTGTGGGAGGAGTTCTGCCTTGATGTGGCGGCCAACTTCCGCGACACCAGCTACGCCGAGCTGCACGCCGCCTGCGTCACCGCGATCGGTGAGACCGAGAGCATTCTGGCCGAGAAACATGCGCAACAGTGCATTGCTGTTTGCCGTCGGCAGCTACTTGGGGATCGGTGGGCCTGATGGCTAATGCCAACGATCGCCGCCCCAATGGCAAGGGGCGCAACTTCACAGTCAACGTGCGCATGAGTCGCGAGGAGATCGAAGCCGCCCGGCGCTTGGGAGATGGCAATATCTCGATGGGTTTGCGGTGGGCTGTGCGTTATGCCACCGGCCGGCACATGCAACCGATCAAACTGAGCACGATGCTCCGGTCTGCTGCGGTGCTTGCTTCTGAGTTGGAGGTGGCCAGCCATGACTGATCCGGTCAACCCAGAGCATTACCGGCAGGGCAAGATCGAATGCATTGACGCGATCGAGGCAGCACTGACGCCGGAGGAGTTCCGTGGATACTGCAAGGGCAATGCCATGAAATACATCTGGCGCATGAACCACCATGCCAAGGGGGGTAGGGAATCGCTTGCCAAGGCCCGATGGTATGTGGACCGACTGCTTGGCAAACTGGAGCCATGATGCACCTGCTTGATCTAAACCTGCTGGAGCGGTTGGCGCTGTGGGTGTTGGCTCGCAGTCCCCGCACCAGCTTGGTGGTGGTCAAAGAGATGGGATCACCGGCGATGTTTGTGGCAGCTGATCCTGCCGATGAAATGCTGGATTCACTTGAACCCAACAGCATGTTGCTGGAGCGGTTGTATCACGCGCCGAGCTACGGCGAACTGGAATGATCAGCTTGTACGGTGGCCGACTGCTTCTTTTTTGCGATCGAGCAGACCGCACTTGGCACTGCCGGGTCAATCTTGGTCCAAAGGCTGAGCACCAGCTTGAGGCCGATACCGGCGCCATTCAGTTGCAGGATGCGTTGCTGCGGGCACAATCGATCTATTCGGCAGCATTAGCCAGGATCCGTCCAACCGAGGCGCCGCGGATGTGCTGGGACTGTGTGCAATGGGAGGCGATGCGTAAACGCTGCAACCTTGAGTTTCCAGAGGCACGGCAGACCGGCGGCCGGTTTGCGGCACGATGTGAGCTGTTCGTTTCGGATCGGCCATGACTGAGCCGGTACTTCTGAGCCGCTTAGATCGCGATGGCGGCTGGATTGAGACGCTCGAGCCGGCTGATGGCGGTGAGTTGTATTACCGCAGCTGCGCTGGTGGGATGTGCCGCTACTCAAGCGATCTATGGCAAGCCGAGCTGTATCTGGACCACCTGCTGGCTCGTTAGATTTCGCCGGCCATCCAGCGGGCGATCGCCCATTCGCGAATAGCGGACCAGAAGTGCTGGGCGCGATACCATTCGATCCAGTCCTTGTGGCCCTTCTGGCTGTTGCACATCAGGCAACAGCTGATCAGGTTTTCGCGGATTGTTAGACCGCCGTTGACCTTGGGCACGACGTGGTCGAGCGTTGGGCTGCGGCCGAGGGGGTCGTCGCAATATGCGCAGCGATAGTCCCAGGCCAGATGGATCTGATCGCGGGCTGATCGCCGAGTGACCAGTCGGGTCTCGTCAATGTGGTGCTGGTCCACTGAGATCTTCTGGGAGGGTGAACAACTCAACAGAAAGGTCGAGGATGTCGGTCTCGTTACGGATGAACTCGGTGATCTGGCTGTAGATGTCAGCGGGCAGCTGATCGGGGTCTGTGTCTGATCGGACAATCACCTTGGCGGTGATCTCGACGATGTGAGCCCGCATGGGAAGACCGCCGCTTTGCCAACGGTAACGGACGCGACCGGACCGACTGGTGTGTGACGAATTGTGAACGGGCCACGTTTGCCCGACATAGTGCGCTGTCTGTGGTGTATAGTTATCTCATCAATCGCACCGGACCGATGCTCGCCACCTTCACCTCCATCGAGGGGATGTGGGCCTGATGGCCACCATGCCCAAGCTTGATCCCGAATATGACGACATCCCGGACGATCTGCCTGAGGATGATGACGACGACGACCACCCCAGCCTTACCGCTGCCGAACGCAACCCAAATCTCAAATGACTTTCATTCTTGATCTTGGCCCCTGGCACGTTGGTCCGTTCACGACCCACTTTGCTGCGCAGCATTGGGCCGAGATCCATGGCGTTGATAACTACCGGATGATCCCAATGGATGATCCGGCCGAAGCGCCTGCGAGGATCTATCGAATGCGCGAATTAGCCTCGGCTGGCAGTAACACCTAGGTCGCCGTTATAGCGACCAGTTTCGCGGTAGGTGCGCTCAGGCGTGCCGCTGATCAGATGAAACACCATCTGGCCGATCTTCATGCCAGGCCATAGCGCGATGTTGTGGAAGCGGCGGCTGTTGTGCAGCTCTAGCGTCAACCGGCTGCCATGCCAGCCCGGATCGCAATAGCCAGCGAGCAGATGCTCCAACCCTTCGCGCGCGCGACTTGACTTGAGAACGAACACCGCCGCGATGTGGTCCGGCAGGTTGAAGATCTCCTGAGTCTCGGCTAGGCAGAACTCACCCGGCGCCAGCCAATAAGGGTCCGCTTGGGTGTGATGGCCAATGCCCAGGATCTGCATCTCGGGGCGCTCCTCAACCTCGATCATCAACCGATCGCCAAGCAGCACATCAAGGCTGGCCGGATTTTGCAGCTCGGGGTTGTATGGCAGCACCATCGCCGCCTGCTGACAAAGGCGGGCGATCTCGTGGTCTGGAATGATCATGCAGGCTCAATAATCCCAGCGGACTCTAGGGCTGCCTTGGCGAATTCCCAGATGAACGAAGCCCTTCGGTGCGCCGTAGCCCAGGCTGTATGGCCAGTTTTTGTCACACCAAGCTTGCACCGCGTTGATGTCGGCGCCGATGATGTTGAAGTCCACCGCCCCGACGCCGATTGCGTTGTAGAGGTGCTCGCTGCTTGAGGCGCCACCCACCTGCCGGTTGATTGCTGCTGGTCTATAGCCCGATGTGATCGTGATCGGTTTGCCGCCGAACTGCGTGCGGACTTTCTCGAGGAACTGCGCCAGCTTCACCGCGGTGTCGCACTGGTGCTGATGATGAAAGCGCCGCGCCTCCTGACCAAGCGCGAACTCGCCGTAGGTGATGTGTGGGGTGATCTTGAAGGTGAAAGGCGACTCAGGCGTGAACAAAGCGGAGACTGGGCTGGCGACCTGCTTGGCACGGCCCCAGATGTCACCCTCGGCAATGCGACGACGCTTGAGTCCTGCTTCGACGTTGCTGCCAGGGTTGCGGTAGAGCAGCAGGGCATCGGGCACCGCAGCCCAATCCTTTTCGCGTAACTCCCGGCTGATCGTCTCGAAGCCGGTGGTGCCGTAGAACCCTGAGCCCAGGTTGTAGGCAAAGGAGATCAGCGCGCACTTCTGATTGTCTGCCATCTGCACCCAGTAGGGCACGGTGGCGCGCAGCTTCTCGGCGATGCGGTCCACCTCCCGGCGAAGCAACAGGTCGGCCTCGATGGCGTTGATCTTGTCGCCAGGACTGACGCGGCGGCCGTCTTGATAGCGTGTCGTCCCGTAGCCAATCGTCCAAGGATCGCCGCCACTGAGCGGGTCTGGATACGCTTCGAGATGGCAGCCTTCAAAGTCCTTGATCAGCTTCAGGGCCGCAGCGAGATCGGCCTGCTTGCCGTCCTGGCTCCAGATGTTGAACCATGCCCGATCGCGCCGCATAGCTGCTGCGTAACCGTTGACGGCTAGGTCCTGCTCCAGGGTTTGGATTGCTGAAGCTTGATGCGGAAGTCCGCGATAGAAGCGAAACAGCTGCTCAAGCGTAACCGGCACCGAGTTGGCCATTGCTCAACGCTTGGCGAGCGGGGAAACGACGCCGGCAAGGATCTCGATGGCGCGGTAAAGCTTCACGACCATGCGGGACAGACCACCCAGCGCTTCGTTGTCTTTTGGTGTGGGGGTGATGTTGACGATCACCAGCGCCAAGCCGTGGATGGCCACCACAAGGGCGATGTAGTCAGCGATGCGATCCATGTCAGTTGTGCGGCCTTGCCTCAAGGGTAGCGACGCGCTGCTCGACGCCATTCAGCCGTGAGAAGGTCTCCTTACGATCGGCGCGAATGTCGGTGTGCATCACCTCGAGTTGCGTGGCGATGTGCTCAACAGCAGCGGTAAGGCGGATGACGGCATCGCGAGCTTGATCGTTGCGCTTGCTGAAGCCCATGGCACCCATGGCGGCAACGGAGATCGAAGCTCCGGCAACAGCAGCAAGGACCTCGATCATGGATCCATTTTAGCCACTACGCCCAGGGTCCGACGGAGGTGTTGGCGCCAGCGGCACCGATGGGCCAGATGGCAATATAAGAGCCTGCAAGTGTTGAGTAGGCACCACCCGGTGCAGCACTGAGTTGGTACTGGGGGATAAAGGTGCCCCCTGCGTTGATGCTAATTGTGCCTTTAGTTATCGCTGTAAAAGTGGTATTAGCAGTAGTAACACTACCTGTCACAACAATGTTTCCGGTGGTTGTATTCCAACCGGCTCCTACGGTGAATGTACCAGAAAATCCAGAACTTGCCGCAGTGCTGTCCCTAATAGATGTGAGAAAATAACTAATGTTGCTATTCGTTGCAGTGCCGCCGTACAGAAGTCCGATTGTGTGGCTTGTGGTGCCAGCGGTTTTCTGGATAATCAAAAAACTTTCAAAAGCGTAAACCGTACTTGCCGCAAGCGTTACGCCAACGCCAAACAATGACTGCGCACCAGAGGCATTGCTTCCTGCTAATGAACCATTAAGCCTATAAAACATCATTGACGGCGACACACCACGCGCTGTTGGTGTCGAGTAGATCACTTTGCCGTCGTACTCCATTACACCAGCAGTTGCGGTGGTTAGGTTTGTTCCCGACTGAAATGTCAGCGGTGATAGTGATGTGGTGCCTGCAGCCAGTGTCAGATTGCTAGTTAAAGTGCCGCCTGTAAATCCACCAGCCGGACTCCACGTTGGGATTGCACCAGTGCCCGCAGAAGTCAGTATTTGTCCACTTGTTCCAGCAGCTCCATTAAGTTGAAGTGGACCTTTTAAATCCGCACCGGTTAATAGTTCTTTGGTCATCAGCCAACCACCACCACGCGGTAAGCGTTAGATGCGGGAGCTGTTGCAAATACAATGGTCAACGTGTTAGTGGTGGAATGTGTCACGTCGGTCAGCACCTCGTCGTATGTGCTGGAGTTATAGATGGTTACATGCACATCACGACTTGCCAAGTTATGGGTGACCGTATAGCTGGTAGCACTGCCATCACCAATGCTGACCGAATACTTTTTAATGCGGCCAGACCACGTGGCCAACTTCAATGGCGTGACAATCCGAGCGTCATCGGTGCCAGCATCTGTTTCGGCTTGGGTGGCTAGTTCGGCAATGCCAGCGGTTGTCTCGCTAGCTGCGGGTGCAGACGTACCAAAGGTAACCCAGCTAATAGTGCTGGAGCCAATAGTGCCGTTTACTTGATCTTGGCGGTAGGTGGTTGCTGCGCTAGTCCCTTCTTCAACCGTGGTAACCGCCTGCTCCAATTCGGCAAACGTGCTGGCATCCAGCGAACGGGTCATGGCGGTGCTAGCACCGTTCCATGCGTAGATACCGTTTTCTGATGCAGTGCTCTGAGCCCGTACCAAGACGCGATCCTGAGACGCCATTGTGATGCCATCAATCGTGGCGCCAGGACTGCTCAGGTTTAGGTTGGCTTGCGTTGCCACTCGACAACTGTCTTTCCATGCCAAACCTTCAACAAGTGAATCCACGTAGGACTTGCTTGCTGCATCCCCACTGGCCGAGGGGCTCGGCAGGTTGACGACTTTAGATGTGCTTTGTAGGTCGAGATCGGTAAAAACTTTCCGTGCCATGTCAGGTAAGGCGGGCCAAGCCTGCGGATGCCGGATTTAGTGTAACAACAGTTTGATTGATGGTTGGATGGGCAATTTCGCCGTCTATCTCTTGGCTGCCTGAATCAAGCAGCTCGACTGCAGGCCGAAAACCCATGTTGTGATTGATAGTCCATGTAGCAGCCACAGTGGACTGTGTATGAACGTATGCACCACTGCCCGCTGGACCTTGCGGGCCAACAGTTGATGCGGTAACCGTTGAAGTGACAGGAACCGTAACAACGGTGCTACTGCCATCTTCCGTTACAGTTACTGTATTGGTTACAGAAGTTACATTGACTGTCGTCACTCTGTATATCCCTCACTAACGTAAATAACGCCCTGAAGGTAATACTCTTTCAAGCCGCTAGGGTTTGTAAGCAATACATCGTAATATGCTTCGTTTGAAAATACTGTAGTTTGAGTGGCGGTCAGCGCAATAGCAACCGTTCCAGTACTGCGATTAGTATAAGAAACTGTAAAATCAGCGCATTTGGCGGTGCGGCCTTGGTTCCAAGCTTGGGCGGCAACAGTCCAACCAGTCAGGTTGATGGCTGCATCCGTACTGTCCTTGAACTGGAGTGTGACGCTGTAATCCGCCCGACGTTGCAGGCTGATGTTGTATGTGCCGGGTGAGATAGCCATAGCAGCAGCTTAGCGTCCCTGCCCACGCAACGGTTTCTTACCGCGACGGCGTGGCCGACTGCGCGCGCCGTAGCCGATGCTGGTGGTTTTTGGCGGCCCAGGCTGGTGGTCGATGCGAGCTGCACCAGTTTTTGATTTGACTGCCATCAGTCGTCGGTGCGTGGGTTAATTGCAAGCAGGCTCCAACCCATCAGCAAGAACAGGTTCAATGCCAGCAGGAGTAGAAGAATCAAGTGGTTGACTCGGGGATCCATTGCCCTTGATCTTCATTCCACTGATACTTCTGCCCGTCGTTAGGCATTGGAAGTGGGGACTCCCACAGGCAGATGTCTTCGTTAAGCACCCAGCTTGGGAAAGGCTTGGGTGGAATGAAGGCATCTAGATCTTCGTCGTAAGCAAAGCCAATGCCTGCGTAGTTTTTGCGGATCCTGGCGTTGTAGCTGGTTTGAATCCAGCGTGTGTCAGCACCAAGGAGTTGCTGGCAAAAAGCAATACCCACTGCTTCTGATTCGTTGCCATCTTGGTCGATGGTATCAGCATTGTTTACAACAATGACTTGAGAGACAGTGTTGTCGCTGGAGAGTTGTGCAAAGTGTGCCATGTTTAGTAATTAAGCGATGGGATATCTAATGATGACCACGCCGGATCCACCAGCGCCACCGGCACCGCCATCACCGCCACCACCGCCGCCACCGCCGCCACGGTTGGCAGTACCTGCACCGCCAGTCTGGCCGTTATCTCCAGACGTTTCGCCAGCGCCACCTGCACCGCCACCACCAGATCCAGCAGCGCCACCAGTCTTTGATCCGTTTGAACCACCGCCACCGCCTCCACCACCTGCATAGGTGACAGAAGAACCAGTTATTGATGAAGCAGTACCAGAGCCACCAGCACCACCGCCACTACTTGTAGCCGCTACACCAGTGGTACTTGAGCCACCGCCACCACCAGATCCCGTGGTGAAGTTATCACTTGCGCCACCTGCATAACCTTCTACCGGGGAAAAACCTCCTTGATTTCCGGCTCCTCCAGCAGCACTAACGCCGCCGCTAGCGCAGCTGCCACCTGCGCCTGATCCGCCAGCACCACCTGCGCCTTGGTAACTACCAACACCTTCTCCGCCGCCAGTTGAGGTGATTGAAGAGAAGACCGAATTACTGCCTTTGGCTCCAGTGTTACCTCCTGAGGAGTTAACAGTGCCACCGCTTCCGCCACCACCCACGGTGATTGAGTAGCTGGTAGCGGTAACCGAAAGAGAACCTGTGCGATAACCTCCAGCACCACCGCCACCAGCGCCTGCATAGGAACCACTACTAGAAGTACCGCCGCCGCCTCCACCACCGGCAATAACTAAACAATCGACTAGACCTGTTGTGCCAACAGAAGTGATCGTAAAAGTTCCAGACCCTGTAAATGTATGGATCCGATAGCCACCCACATCAGTAATAGTTCCACCAGTGGCAACAATAAACGGATTGTAAATTGGCCAAATTGAGGCTTGCTTCGCATTAAAAACCTCGGAAAGTGTCCATACTCCAGAAGCGCTTGCCTGGCTTGGTGTGTTGATCTTCCCTATTATGCCGCCGTTGCTCATACTGTTATCTCCAATGCGCTTAATGTAACTTCAAGATCATTGGCGACTGCGGCGGTTGCGCGGATTTTTTGCGACTGCTTGAGAATCACTTTATTTGCAACTACTTCAAGCGATGCGTCTGCTGGTACTGTGATTGTGCTTGCCAACGTGCTCAACACTGCATTGCTGCCATCTGTCACCGTAATTGTGACATCAGCGTTATTTGTGCCATCGACGTTGGCGACCAAGCAGCTCAGCACAATGGCGCGGTCACCAGCGTTGCTCGTTGGTGCCTGGTAGATGTCAGTTGCTGAGGTGCTCGTGAGCTTGACGCTCGCGTTGTTAAAAGTTTCAGCCATGGCGGAGCTCCGTTGGTATCATCCTAAGGCAATGGCAAGGCCAATGCTCACGCCACCAGCTGTTGGTGTTTGCCAGCTTAGCGTGCCAGTGCCGTTAGTTCTCAGCACTTGTCCGCTTGTACCATCAGCAGCAGGTAACGTCCAAGTGACGTTGCTCGTTATTGTGGCTGGTGCTTGGAAGGCAACCCAGTTGCTGCTGTCGGCATCGGCAAAGCGTAGATCTGATTGAGCGTTGAGAGTGACATCACCTGTTAATGCACCACCAGCCTTAGGCAGCGCAGCGTTGGCCAGGTCGTAGGCAGATTTAACCGCGTTCGGTGTTGCAGCCGTGGTAGTGCTGGTCGAACTGGTCGAATCCGTCAGTTGCACCACGCCCACCACGCTGGTAGTGCCAGCAACGATCTTGCTGCCACTGATCGCTGCACTGGCGTTGATGTCAGCGTCAACGATCGTGCCGTTAGCGATCATCGTGCTGGTGACCGTACCGGTGTCGCCGGTGGTGATCACCGTACCAGTCACATCGGGCAACGTGATGGTGCGATCTGCTGTGGGGTCCACAACTGCCACCGTGGTCTCAAATGCATTTGCAGTGCTGCCTTCAAACGTCAAGCTACCGGCTGTGCCGATCAGCAACTCACCGGTGACCGTTCCGCCAGCCTTGGGCAGCTTCTCGGTGTCCACCTCCTCAAGCGCCGCTTGAACATTGGTTGCAGAGATGCTGCCACTTGGCGTGAACGATACGTTGGCGGCCACCTGCGACGTAATCGTCTGCGATACGTCGATCTCGGTCCAGGCGTTGCCGTTTGAAAGAATGATGTCCGGCGGAGTCAACGCAACAGTTGGCGCTGGCGCTACTCCCGTTCCAGCTTCAGCAACCACCAAGTAATAACGGTTATTTGCAGCCGCCGCAGCAGGTAATGCTTGGCCGACCGTGAGGCCAACCGCTGTGCCGTCACTGGTTACGCTGGCCACCAGATTGGTTCCCGCGTCATAGGTGCCGGCAAACACGATCTCACCGACCGAGATGCCGATCGGTTGCCAGACGTTGCCGTCCCAAATGTAAATGTCGCGAGTTAGTGAGTTGAAATACAGTTGGCCGGTGTATTCGGCAGTTGGCTGAGTTGAGCCGAATTGTGCTGTCGAGCTATTGGAAAGCTTTGCGCCTGTAACCGCATCGTTGGCTAGGCGATCAGTCGGCAGCGTGCCGCTGGTCAGCTTATCGGTGCTTAGCTCAGGGATGTCTGCTGCTACCAATGCAGAGCCAGCAGTGACATGCCCTTGTGCATCAAAAGTGATTTTGGGATAGGTGCCAGTCGATACGGTGTTTGTGTGGTTGATCTGTCCATCAACTGCAACACTGAGACCGCTACCGGGGTAGACCCCGCCGACGCTGCTCGATCCTGCTAGCGGAAGGTCGCCCGACTGGATAGTTCGGCCGGCCGTCACAAGGCCCTTGGCCGTGTATCGCACAACGTGATACGCGGAGGTATTCGCTGTGACGGTGTTGTCGATTTGAACGGTATCGCCGCTCATCGTCAGACCGCTGCCGTTGACCTGTACTGCACCCTTGGCGCCCGTGGTGGCAGTCGGCAAATCGCCAGCTGCAATGATTCGATAGCTGACGGCGCCAGCAGCTGCGGTAGGACCGGCCAGGAACTGCGCAGCCAAGCTGCTGTTGTCCAGCGTGGTATTGATTGTGACCGTATCACCCGATGTACTGACGGTGACGTTGACGATCCCTGTGCTGCCGCCGATGACGGTGTTGATGGATCCAGCAGCTTTGATGCTTTGCCAGGCACTGCCATCCCAGCAATAAACCTTTAAGTCATCTGTATCGAGCGCCAGCTGACCGGTGAAGGCACCAGAACCAGGGAGGGTAGTGACGAGATCAACAGTGGACTCATTGGCCAGCTTGTCGGCCGTCACTCCATCGTTCGCCAGCTGCGTGGTACCGACTCCGCCAGTTGCGATTGACGCACCTGCGATTTGTCCAGCGCTGAACAGGATCTTCGCGCCTGGGATCGTGGCGTCAGCGATCAGCGTGGTGGCATTACCCACTAGATCGGTGACCGTGATCTTCTTGGTTTCGCTGGCCGAGACATCAACGATTGGCAGCAGGTCGCCGGCTGCCAGATTGGCGCCAGCTAATGCGGCCAGTTCTGAAATCTTGAGGTCTGCCATGTCTGCTTAGCGAATTACCCGTCAGCCTCTTGAAGCAGGCTAGCAGTTGAATCCTGATCGAGCAGGATGTCATCTGTATTCTCCTGCAGCACTTTGTTGTCTGGGATGGTCTTGACCTTGAGGCGTACTGGTCCGGTAGTGATGAACTCGGCCGTCATCTCAACGATGGTGCCAGGGGAGAATTGGATGGCTGACGCAGTAATGATGCCGTTGACCTCATACCAAATTTCATCATCGGCTTGACCAGCCACACCGCTTGGGTTGTAGCTGTTGGTCTTGAGGTAAAACTGCGCGCCAAATTCGCTGCCGACTTCTGTGCGGAGCGCCAGTTGAAGCAAGTATTGCGCGGTTTCGTATTGGCCACCACCGCAACAGTCTTTGTAGTCCCACTGGCAACTGATACGGCCAGAGCCCGACATGAGCGAAGACCACTGCGAGCGAAACTGCTCTGACAGCGCCGTAATATCCACAGCCTCGCGCTGGGTATTGAGTTCGTAGCTGGTGATTGCACCAAGGATCCTTTGCTGGGTGTTGGCGATCACCACTTGAATTGGGATGTTGGTCGCGATCGCATCTAACGCGATGGCGTTTGCGCTACCGCCGTTGACTGCATTGGTGAAGCTGGAATAGAGCCTGATCCCGCCAAGCTCATCAACATTCACAAACCACTTGCCGTTTGACTGCTTGACGCCGCTGCTCCATCCAGTTTCATCAACCCAGCCAAGCGTTGCGCCGTTAGTGCTGGTGATCTCGATCTGGTCGCCAGTGATCAGATAGCCCTGGTCAAAATCAAAAGAGAACCGCTTGCGCGCTACGTTCACGTCTGATGGGTTTATCACTGACTCCAGTGCGCCTTGATCCGACTTGCGTTGAAGCGTGATCCTGCCAAAATTGCCGAGATAAACCGCCATCAGACTGTCACCGTGCTGAGATCGCCGGTGGCTTGGAAGCTTACCTGGGCCGATACGACTTCTCCAACAGCGGCGCCAAGCTGAACACTGTTGAGGTAGGCCGTCAGCGTTACGTCGTTTAAGTCTGGCCCATCCGCAAGCCGTAGCGTCAGCGTCACTGCATCAGCTTCGCTGGCGCCGCTTGCATTCGTATTCACCAGTTTGCGCAGCAACGTGCTGGCGTCAATGGTGCCGTCGTTTTCTTTGTAATACAGCAGGCTGGCGGTGCCACTGCAGGACAGCACGCCAGGAGCAAACGTCCGCCGGTGGTCACCCACGCTGGTGGTCTCGAGCAACTCCAGATCGGCCTGAAGGCTCCAGCTGGTTACCTTGACCAGGGTGTTGCCGCCGAGAAGCAGCTGTCCATCTCTGCCGGTGTAAACCTTTGCCATGATCAGCCTCCTGTAATCAGTTTAGAGAACACCGACCAGTCTTACCCGCACACTGCTGCGGCCTGGGCTGACGCTTGAAATTGACGGTGTGTCTGAGTACCGCCAACGGTTGCCAGTGCCGGTAGCGTCAAGCGTACTTGCGGAGCCACTCCAACCAGTGAGCACCTCTGTCGGCAGTGTGAACGTGTCGAATGTGCCCTTCACCTCGTCATAATGCGCAACAAAACCATCAGCCGATGTGTCGGGAATGTTGTCATAGCCAAGGTCGATAGACATGCCAGTGCGCTTACTGCCATACAGGATCCGCACCTCGGCGCCAGATTGGGCCTTAAAGGTCTTCACGGGGTATTCGCCGGCCGAAACCTCACGCGAAGTCGGTCGCAGGGTTGGGAACGCCATCAGTCAGCACCTCCACCAATAATCTCAAAGCTAGTGCCACTAGCCACATCAGCAGCGATCAGGCTGCGGCTTTCACTGTCAACTGGAAAGCTGCTGGCTTTGATCGTGACAATTCCATCTTCATTAACTTCGATTGCTTCGACCTGATAAACCTGATTGCTGACTTGGCTGTTCTTGACCGAGAAAACCGTGTTACGCAGGTTTTGTGCGATGCCATTGGCAATGATTAGGCTTCCCTCGGCGACCGTGGTCTGCGACCGATCCCAATAGAAAACGTCGTAACTGCCATTGCTGAGTTCTGTGACGCTGACAACGGTGCCGTCTTCGGCAACGATGCCGTTATTGGCAGGGCTATAGGGGCTTTGTTCTACGGCCACCCTGATGTAGTCGCCAGGCGCTAAAGAAAGGCCGTAGGGCAGGGTCTGAAAGCTCACGGTATGGGTGATGTGCTTGCGGACTGCCAGAAAGTATTTGGCAGCCTTGATTGCGTGCTCACGGCTGGTGACATGCGTGAGATTGAACTCCTCGATCGGTAACGCATCGGCGCCAGTCTCAGCGTAACGCACCACCACCGTTTGTTGTTGCGGCAACTTGTTGAGCGGTGCAGTTCGATAAATCACTGCCGCTTGGAAGAGCTTGCGTTCTTCCAGTTCAAGCCATTCCAGCTGAAAACTGCCTCTGATAATGTTACCTTCGGTAAACATTGCACTGATCTGCGGAGGGATGTTTGCAATTACGCCAGCACTATCGGTTGGCAGCGCTGGGTTTACGCTTAGCTTGCCATTTTTGATCGCTACAAAACACAACATTGATGGTGTCTTGTCCGCCAGCCAAGTGCGTAGATTGGTCGGTTCAGCGATTACGTCGTCAAAGAACAAACGGTTGGCTCGCAGATAGCGACCAGTAGCGGCAAGCTGATCACGATCAATAAGGCTTGGATGGATTGCTCCGCCGGCACCGGTGTCGGTATTGGTGGCCAGATACCAAATCAAATCGGTCAACAAATTGCTGGAGCCATTGCCGCCATCAGTCAGCAACTCTACGTCAATACCTAAACGAATGTAACAACGCAACTGATCAAAGCTTGAGAAGTTGTTGCTCGATTGAAGTTTTAAGCCAACCATTGCGCAGTTTTTATATTCCACCAATCGGTCTTCGGCCAGGCTCTCGTTCACATAAACAACTTCATGCTCTGGACTATTGTCACAACTGCGAGCAATCAAGTCGCCATAGTGCGACACCTCTGCAATGCCGCTGTAAGTTTCCCACACTCGGGTTGCAGAACGTGGTTGATCAAATTCTTGGTAAACACTCGGAGCGCCGGTGATGCGATATTCAAATCGCCAAGCTTCTCCGGTTATGTCTGCCGCTGATTTGAAGAAAGTTGTGCCTATGGGAAAATTGCCAACAATTGATGACACTTCCGTTTTAATCACTTCCCACCAGCGGTTCCGTGGCGTACCATCCACGGCTCTTTCAAAAGCCCGCAACGTAACTCGCATGTAGACGGCACGCGCAGGCAGGTCTCGCTCATACCCCCAGTTTTCAACAACTTTAATGTAACCAATGGGCAGATTATTGAAATAGGGATCTGCGTCAGAGTCGCCACGAATTTGCAACTGATAGGAGAAGATATTATTGATTTTGCGCCAGTCCGCAATGCGGTTGTCAATTTGTGAGTAGACACCAAGAAACTCCACACCTGCTGGCCCTTGGACCCATTCGCCATAAACCAAGGTATTTTGTAAGTCGGGAATGGCCACCATTTGCGGGTGAGTAAAATAATCGCGTGGTCTAATAAATTTTCCTCGACCTCCAACAGTAAAATTGCCCAGGTAAGTGCTAAAGCTTTGCTCTTGGTACGGTGTCAAACCGCCGTTCAACTCGAAGACGTCAAAGTTTCCATCACTTTGCTGCGAAAAATCAGAGCTATTTGCTGGCCGCAACCGGAACTCGTACATCTCTTTTTCTGGATGCCTAATGCGTATAAAGCTGAATAAGTCTTGTGGTGAACTTCCGGTTACAGCAAAATAAGTTATGTTCACAAAGCCTTCGTTCTTGTTGTAAGTTCGCACCGGCTCGCTGTTGGCCGGCCGAACGTCTAATGCAAAAAACGAAGTACGACGTGCATAGCTAGTGTTCTTGCCTTCGCGAACCTGAATATCTTTCCTGTTATATTCAGCAAGAATGCCAGCTGCGGGGATTGTGTTAAAGTTTGTAATCCCATTAAATTGGGCCCACACTTGAGACTTGATCCCTAGTTCAGTAACTTCGCACGGTCGCGTGTTGCGAATGCTTGCTAATTCAACACGCAAAATTGGATAAAAAGATTCATCAATGTCAACGTTGTAAGGGAGAGCATAGCCGTTATTTATTACATCTTTTGAAACCAAACCGATCTTATTGAAGCTGTTGCTCCAAGTCTCCAAGCACTTGAGAGTTACAGCAATATGTTCTTCGCCCGAGTTAAAAGCACGATTTGGTCGCCCGGTAACTTGCCAGACACTGCGGCCGATCATGAACAACGCACCAACCGAAAAAGCACGGTCAAATTCAACAGCCTCGGCATCAGTAGCAGAACGCACATCATCAGTGCGACAAGGAGCTGAACTGCCGAGAGGTAGAAATGGCTCTGATACTTGTCGTCCATAGCCCACGTAAATTTCTATTAAATCACCTTGATTTACAATGCGCTCTTGCTTAAAAATACCTGACCACTTTTCGTGTCCATATTGATCTTTTCCAAAGGTTAGCGCAGGCAAAGAATACCCGTTATGAGAAACAACTCCGACATGGCGAGAGAAGTTGACGCCAGTACCAGGCATCCCTGCCTTTACAAACGAATTAGATCGCTTGCCGCCTCCAAAGGGATGGTCATCAAGCAAAAATGGACTAACAAATTTTTGCTGGTTTGTGAGGGCCTGCGCTTTGCCTTCATCGTCTTGGCTTTCTAAGACAGGAACGATCTCCCAGTTCGGTCGATAAGGCGTCCCATTAGGTATGCCACCATAAACGCCAAAGCGTGATTGATTACTTGGCGTAAAAGCTGCACAAAACCCAACGTCACTCAAGCCAACGCTTGTCGGCGTAACAAAGGCATCCTCAGTAAAGCTAGGTATTGCACCAAGCAATGTTCCATAGCGAAGGTTTTGACCACGTAACCGACTATTTGGTCCACCGTTTTCATATCCACCATTCCAGTAGAACTGAAACTGATCGTCATAGATGCCATCTAGTGCGTTGTTTCCGATAAAAATGCCAGCTCGTTCGGGGCGAGGCGTTCCGCCTTGACCTGCGACGGCTACCATCTCCAACACCTGAAACCCTCCCCAACTCTTCATTCGCGACCACACCATCGATGGTGAAATCAATAATCCACCAGTGCTATATCCTTCCGGTTGATCCTGGCGCAGAGTAAACGCAATCGGCACCACGTTGCCGTAAGTAGCCAGGTCTTGAATTGATTCAAAACCTTGAGTAGGCGAATAGTTCGCCAAGCCTTGAATGCCGCCGAGCTGCTTTTGTTTTGCGCTGTTACCATTACCGCTGCTACTGCCGAGTTTGGGCTTTGGTGTCAGCAGGTACGTGACAGCTGATACCGCAAGGCCAACAAAAAGGCTGACAAGGACTGGGACAACAAAAGCACCTTGCACATCGGGAACATGCTCATATCCTGCTGGCCTGACATAAACCCGTCTCTCGAGCTGCTGCACAAATTCCCGGTATTCGTCTTCGCTGCAGCCCAATGCAGCAATCAGTTGCTTTTCATACGGAAGCAGGGGCATTTGGGCATCGCGCCGATAGGGCACCATGCAACCTGATTCAGATGGCGGTTGATGTAGAGAAGACCGTTCTGCCATGTCACTGCAAACGCTGCCGCCTCCTGTGGGAAGAGCGCCACGTCGCCATCATAAACGGGTGTTGAGATTCGGCATCCCCAACGCAGCAAATCCCGAGCGATCGTGATTTTGCTGGCGCTGTACCATTCGGCGCGAAATGGTGGCGTCTCAAGGCCGAGGCGCTTAAGCACCGTGTAGACGAGGTGAATGCAGTCAATTGGTCCATCGCTTCCATCAGCCCCAAGGCGATACGGTCGCCCAATTAAATCAATCACTGCAGCCGTACGCTGGATGTGAGTGGCAGGTTGCCCACCAGTTGTTTGGTGAGCTTCTTGCGCGGGATGTCTGCACCAACAGCATCCAGCACTGACGCCATGCGAATCTCGATACCAATGTCGCTCCAGTTGCCGCTCACGATCTGTGCCGTGTAACTCGTCAGTGGCGTCAGATCGGCCCGATCATCTGGGTTGATCAGCATCACTTGACACGTCACCAGCCATTGGCTGCGGATAGCGGTTTCAGCCCAGCCACGAGCCAGTGAATTGTTCGGGAATGCCAGGCTTGCTGGCTGGTTGTCGCCTGACTTAGTGACGGTTGCGCCGCTAAACGCAAACGGCAAGAAACCGAACGTATTGCCGTCATAGCTGATGTTTTCGCCAATCCAGTAATTCTGAAACCGCAACGTCTGGTTGCCGGTAAGCGTGAGGTATTGGCCAAATGCCTGTGTGGTCATCGGATTCCGATCCTGCTGCGGACTGCCGTGGATTGTTGCAAACTGCGTAGCGTCCGCTGCTGTCCACGCTGAGCGCCTTCAGCCGCAGCCTGCTGCATCCCTTGCCGGAACTGATCAGCGGTGACGTACTCAACGTTATTGATGCGCTCGACGGTATAGCGCACATCAATCGGGCCGCCTGCCGCAGCGCTAGCCGGTCCCGCTGCTCCCGGCTCACCATCGGTTGCCATCGTGCCAGTGGCTCCCATGGGTTTGTAACGGTTCAACGCTTCACCGCGCTGGTCCATCTTTACCGGGATGCTGCGACCATCAGGAAGCGGCACATAGGCTTCGGGGCCGCGTTCGCCATAGATCGCCATTTGAGGCGATCTGGCAATGCCGCCGGCTGCATAGCGGCGCAGGGGCACCACGCTATTAGACATCACGCCGCCGGTGGCAAATGTTTTCAAAGGTGCGGCGCTGTTGGGACCAGTCGCACCACCGGTGGCGGCGATACCCAAGCCAGGGAAAAACGCTTTGATTGCTTTGAAAATGGCAAATTTGATCAGCATCTTGCCCAGCTCTTGAAGCACTGATGCGGCAAATTCTTTAAATGCCGCCTTACCTGTTGAGGCAAAATCAACGATCGCATTAGTCAGGCCGTCGATGCCGTTCGTGGCAATGCCAGCAAGATTGGCACCTAGGTTAGTGGCCGAGTCGTAAGCATCTTTAAAAGTCTGCTTGAACTGTTCACCAAAACTTCTGTTGCTTTCTTCTTGTTTTTTAGTTGCTGCATCCAGTACACCAGCCCGCTCGCGCAGAAGCCTGATCTGCTCAGCAAGTGCCGGATTGGTTTGCGCCAGAATGTCGAGTTGCAACAAATTGATTTCGGCATTGAGTTTTTCCACCTCAGTCAGCTCAGCCTTGCCCAACTGCACCTCCTTGATCTTGGCGTCGTATTCCTCAAGGGTGGGGAGAAGATCTTTGAGCCCTTGTTGATAGCTTTTGTCTGCCAGGTCCACATTGACCCGTGATAACTGGTTGATCAAATCCTCGAACGGTTTAACTTCAAGCGAACCGCCGGCCTCGTTAACGTCGCGGACCAGCTGAATCACATCAAACGTAAGCTTCTTGATCAACCGTTTGTTTTCAGTAATTGCTTCATTGCGTTGCAAGAACAGTTGATCAGTCTTGCTTGCGCCAACACCTTCATACGTTGCCACAACGTCTGCGACGCTGTTGCGCAATTGATCCTGCAGACTGATTGCCTTCTGCGTCAGAGTGGCGCGTCGATCCTCAAGACGCTCTTGTTCTGCTGCTGCGCGCTTGGCTTCAGCGGCTGCCTTGCGTGCTGCGGCTGCGTTGCGCTCATCAATGGCGCTGGTATCCAACTCAATGTTGCGCCCGCCGGGGCGGCGTCCTGTGCCGGGTGTAGGAGAGTCGGTAAAGATCTTTTGAATCTCAGCAAAATCACGTTTGGCTTGTTCAATGCCAGAACCAACGCCATCACTGATTGCTTTGCCAGCGCCAGCAAAATCACCCTTCAAGGCTTTGCCTACTGCATCAAATGAAAAGACAATTGTCTTAATCCATTGATCTACCAACTTAATTGTTGCGTAAACAAACGTTGCCACAAGTCTTAAGCCTGTGGTAATTACACTAAATAATGCAGTCCAATCCTGCTCACTGTTAAACAAATCTCCAAACACTTCAAGAATTGATTGCAGTGCTGGCAGCAGCGCATCAGTTAACTCCAGCCCAAAGCCTTGCGTCTTAATGCCAAATTCTGTAATAGTGTCGTTAAAAAGATCAGATCGCGCTGCAAAGTCTTCGCCTATTTTGAAGGTGAACTTTTCCATGCTGGCCGCGCCTTCATTAAGGAGCGGAATTAGATCAGTACCGGACTTGCCAAATAGTGCCACCGCAGCAGCTGCTTTTTGCGCGCCGTCTGGCATGTCAGCAAAGCGATCAGCAATTTGCTTCAGCGCTTTATCGGCCGGGACCACCTGGCCGCTGGCATCCTTGACATCCACGCCAAGTCTTTTGAATTTGCTAGCCAGATCTTCATTGCCTTCGGCTGCTTTGACCAGGTTGACGTTGAGCTTGGTCAGTCCCTTGCCCAAGGTGCCCAGGTCCACGTCAGCCAACTTGGCCGCGTTGCCGATGCCGATCAGTTGATTGGCCGCGACACCAGTCTTTGCCTGCAGGTTGAACAGTTCATCGCCTGCATCAATCGACTTCTTCACAATTGCGCCTAAACCAGCTACCACCGCGCTGCCGGCAATTGCCGCACCAAAACCAGCTACGGCGCCTTTGAGGCTGTTGAAGCCCAGCGCAGCATTCTTGACCTGACCCTGTAGGCCCTGCATTGAGTTGCCCAACCGGCGGATATTGTTTTCGCCTTGAACGTCCGCCTTGATCCGAAGCATCGCATCCATGTTCATTGCCATGATCAGCTGCTCCGCTCGTTAATGATTGACAGCACTGCGGCCTCCATGATCTGCAGATCCTCCAGCAGCGCGCGTGGGTCTTTCACTGCATACAGTCTAAGCAACCACGCCAGCGGTCCATAGTCCAAACCAATAACGCCACCCATGGACGTTCGCCATTGCGTTTGCACGCGTAGAAACATTTCAATTGCTGGCCAGTTTTCTTCCCACACCTCAAAAGCCTCTACAGGTTGCTCCGGCAGTGCAATGCCGAATGCTGCAGCATCGGCTTGCGTGTCGTCCTTCACGCCGCCGCTGGCCCAATGCTCAGCGGCCTCGATCAGTTTTTTCGCTTAGCTCCTTTAATACTGTCCATGTAAGCCTTCAGGATCGACACAGCCAACAACGGCACCTCAAGCACCTGCTCCAATGCTTTCTGGCTAAATGGGATTTCTTTTCCGTCGTCGCTCGTCACACCTGACCAACCAACGAGCACGTCACCGGCAATTTCAGTTACGCGCTCTAGGTCGCCAAGATCTTCAAGTCGCTGCAATTCGGCCACCATTGGTCCGACCTTGCTTTGCGGCAAGCGCTTGAACTCGCCATCAAATGTCTGGCGCTCATGCCGGCCGCCATCAACGGGAACGTCGAAGGTGACCGGCCAGCTGTAGGTGTCGGATTGCTTTAGGACAAATGTCATGCAGTGGCTCGAGATCAGGTGTAGGCAAGGCTCAGTTCGTTATTGCCAGCGCTGGTAGGCGTGGCAATGAACGGCAGGTTCAGCATTTGAATCCCATCCATGTCGGAATAGGTAGGGCTGTTGATGTCGGACTGAGCTGCAGTGAATGTTACGCGATTGCCGGCCGTTGTGCCATGCAGGAAGCTAATGGAGCCGGTGCTGGAACCGTTAGCAATGGTGAAAAAATCCTTTGTCGCAATCAAAGGCGCTTCGATCACGCACGTGCCAGCCGGAACCCGATCGGTGATGATCACCTCCTTGGTGCAACCGACCAGCTCGCGATAGATCACCGAGTTGGCAATGTCAAAGCTCAGGCTTTGCAGGCACCCGCTGTAGGTGAAAATTGAGAAGCTGCTGGTGTTGCCGTTCTTGAAAATAAGCGGAGAAGCCTGGTTGCTGTAGGTCGGGCTAGGTGCCGTCTCGTCAGTCGGCGCGTTATAGATACCGGTCATCGTGAAACTGATAAACGGGATCTGGCCTACCTCGGCAGACAAGCTGAAGGTGCCGCGGCAACCGGTGACCTTGTGACGGATGCCGTCGTTGAAAAAATAGATGGTGGTGCTCTCGAACCCGCTGCTCTCGGGTGCGTAGGTGACGCTTGTCCCGGCGCTGATTGTTTCGCTTAGGCCGCAGCTGCGCAGCACCGGACCATAGGCCGGAGCAGTGCCAGCTGTGCCGGAGCCGGCCAACTCAACCTCAAAGGTCACCTCAACGCGGGTCTGCGCAAGCAGCTGCTCAGATTGGCCCAAGTACGGACGCACCAAGTTGCGGCTGACGGTTTCAGCCTGCAACGGGGTGATTTCTAAGTTGCGCACCAAGATGGCTTCAGCACCTGTCGGCACCGGATCGGTGCCATAGGTAGCTTCAATCTCCGCCAAGATCAGGCGCTTCCGTGTGTAGAGGGGCATCGTCAGTTACCTCTGATTTGGGGGGGGAAGCCGGCTGTGTCCGCTGAATTAGCTTTCGCTTGCCGGTCTTTTTATCGACCAGATAGCTCCCGCCCTGGCCGTGATACTCGTCCATCGTAGCTATTACCCTGTTGTGAGGTTAGCGTTGGCAGTCCGGTAACGGACCAAATAGTCGCAACTGATCACGCCAGCTGGCTGATCCGCGTCGACCATCTCAAAGTTCACTGCAACAGGCCGGACATCCATCGCCACGCCACCAAGGGTAAGGTCGGCCATAATCTTGCTGTGCAGGCTCTCGACGATTGGATCAGCCAACTGATCGGGAATGTTGCCGCGCACAATCACCGCCACTCGGACCGTAAGGCTCCAGTCGAGAGTTGGCAGGCTGGTGTTCTGTTCAGCCGTATCGCTTACAGGCTCCACCACGATTGCCGGGCTTTCTGCCCGCGCCATCGGTTCGACCCTGCTTCGATAAATCCGCGTGCTGACTCCTGTGGTGTCCGTTAGCGCGGTGCGGATCGCCGCCAAGATGGTTTCGCGACGGGTTGTCATGGTCAGGCGCTTGCGACTTGAACAACAGTGCAGATGATGCCAGGGATTTTGGGGTGAGCAAAAGGGCTTGTTTGAGCTGCCTCAGCGTGAATGTAGGCCGCGACGTTGCTGGTTGCCCACATCAGCTCGAGGTAGTCGTTGGTCGTCAAGCCCAGCACGAAGTTGACGCAGCCGATCACATTGCCATCAACGCTGCCATGCCGGGCAATGATGCTGAATCGGCTGTCACTGGCGGGCACATCAACGCCGTTCTTGCGCAACCAAATGTTGGTGTCGTGAATTGAGTTGTCGGTGTTGCTGAATTGGATTGAGAACGTAATGCTGTAAATGCCCGGATGGTCAATCGTCAAGCGTGTATCTGAGATGACTTTTGTGCCACGGCTTGCCGTATCAACCTGGCGCAGCTTGATGCCATAAGCCGTATTCGCGAGCGCCGCCACCTGCGACGTCTCATCCCAGAACGAGCCCCAATATCCAGGATTCCCGAAGTAAGGCAGGCCAGACCATACGGTCTTGCCGTCGCCGATCTTCAGGTTTTCTGTATCGTTTTCAATGCCAGGTTCACCTGCCAACAGCACTGGGTTGACTGTCGCCCATTGGCTACGAGTGTTGCTTTTGAAAGGGCCGCTCATGTCTTCTGAAGTGCGATCTGAACGAACTTGCCATCATCGATCAACATGGTCTCGCGCACCGTATAGGCCACGCTATCGACCATGATCGAACTGCCACGGATCAATGTCCCGAAGTTTGAAGCCCGTGCAGTCAGCGTGTAGTCAGTGCTGAGCACCATGCCATCGCTCAAGATCTGACTGGGCATGTCGAGGATCCCATTGGCAGTAACGGCGCCAGCTGTACAGCTGACGCCGAAGTCTGCCAGGAAGATGTCCAGATCTTCCGTGATCGCCATTAGCCGTACTTCGCCGAAGCAAGGCCCAATACTGCAACAGCGCCAGCGCCGGTGCCGCCTGCAACCGTGGTGGAGATCTTCACAAAGCGCTTCAAAGAAGTCACGTTGACGTAGATCTTCTGCAGTGATGCAGTATTAGCAGTAGTGGTGGTGAAAGCGCCGCCAGTCACGTCGGTGTAAGAACCGCCGGAAGTGTCGGATTCGGTCAGCTTTACGGCATAGGTGATGCTGGCACCGCCGGCTTCGGCGTCCAACAGCACAGCCATGTCGCCCTCGTAACCCTGCAGGTCAACAGCAGAGCCGGTGCCTGTAGCGGTCACCACGTCGTTGCGGAGCAGACCGAGGACCGTGGTCTTCGATCCAAGATTGTGGATGGTCATGGTTTTGCCCTCCGTCGAGGGGTTGAAGGTTTGCGTGAAGGTTGAGCAATAATCTCAACCGCATCAGCCACTTGAGCGGCAGCTTGAATTGCTTTGCCAATACCAAGCAGGAGTTTGGCATCGGAAGGGGACGCCTCAACGACATCCCCAACACGAACCACCGAGCCCGCAAGCATTGTTTGCCGTAGGACCTGGATCAACATCAGAGGGTGTTGTTGCCGCGGCTGAAGGATTCAGGATGACGAATTGCGATGTCGCAATCCTGCATCGCGATGACGCGCACAGTGCCGCTGGTGCTGTGGGTGTAGGGGTCAACCATCAGGTCGAGACCCGAGAAGTAACCGATGATCAAGTCGGCGAAGTTACCAAACCAGAGATCGTTGGATGCCACTTGATTGGACAGCACGCCGCGGTAGCCGTTGACCTCGCCGTTCTCCATGATGAAGATGCCGGAACCGGCATCCTTCTTCGTGGTCTTCAGGTTGCCGCGCATGGCAGCGTTCATCAGGTACACGGGGCTGCCCAGTAGAGCGTTGGCAGTTGCCACGTCGCTCTCAAGTGCCACCACCTCAGCGAAGGTAGGAGCATCAGCGGCAAAGTCTTCGGTGCCGATGCCGGTGGTGTTCTTCAGACCCAGGGGCTCATTGCTGGCGCCGGTGCCGTAAAGACCAGCGGCGTCGATCTTGAGGGCGATCACTTGAGCCAGGTCGTTGCGGACCATGTTCTCCACGTCGATGGAGGACTGAACCATCAAGCGACGGCTAAAGTCGGTGTAAGCAGCCACGGTGCGGGGCACCAGGCTGACCTGATCGACGGTCTGCTGGGACTCAGTGGGAGAACCGGACTCGGCCACCCAGTAAGCGGTAGCGGCGCCACTCTGGCGCGGAATTGCAACGTTGCCAGTCAGGCCGGTCAGCACGGTGGCGCCAGCTTGATCAAGGGCCGAAGCATTGCGAAGCAGATCGATAAAGCTTCCAGAGTCGAGCATTGTCTCGACAAGGTTGCCACCGGCGGTAGCAGCGCCAACGTTCAAGTCGCGACGAAGCACTTCCTGAGGGATGGTGATGCCACGGCTTTGACGGCCGAGCTTGACCGCAGCAGCGTCAGATGCCTCAATCTCGAAAGCAGCAGCCTCACGGGCAGCGCGATCGGTTGGGTTGGACAGATAGTTGATGGCACGCAGGAAGGAGAAGCTGCGGGCTTCCTTCTCGCTCATGCCGAGATCGGCGGCGCTCATGTTGACAGGCTCCTGTGGGATGTTCATTTTGTCTAGAACAGCAGCCCGTGCCTCGTCGATTGAACGACCAGACTCGACCAGCTGGCGGCCCATCTCGCCCATGTTGTGCTTGTCGCACAGGGCAGAGATCTCAGCAATGCGGGAGCGCTCAGCCTCGGCGGCTTCGGCCCGCACCACGGCCAGATCAGGGGTGGTGGATTCCATTGAAGGAAGGGGATCAGGGGATGGTGCTGCCGAAGCAGCAGGTTCTGTGGGCGTCAACACACGGCCAATGCCCACAGTTTTGTCAGCGGGAACGCTGACGATCGACACCTCGTAAGGTGCCCAGGCAGTAGCAACAAAGTCGCCACTGCCGCGCTCCTCCATTTTGTCGATGGAGTAGCCGAAGGAGACATTGCGTAAAACGCCGTCCTTCACATCGCTCAAGACTTCCTGAGCAAACGGGTTGCGGCTGAACCGCACCCGCGCATAGCCGCGTCGTCCTTTGCTGTCAATCCTCGCACCTTCAACCACGCCAATCACACGGTCTGGGTTGTGATTAAACAGCAGCGGCGCGCCATCATTCAGACGGCTCAGGTCGGCTGCCTTTTCGTCATGGCTCAGGATCTCATTGCCGAAGTAGCGGGCAACCGGAAACTCAGAACTGAAAGGGAACTCATAGGTTCGATCCTCCACCTCGTCGAAGGTGGTCATTTCAGCGCGTTGGTATTTGCCAGTCAAGCTGCGACCTTCACCGTCACCAGTGGCTTCTTCAAACTCGATCGCATCGAAGTCATGATCGGCCAGCCATGCCCGCGCCTCTGTTGCCGTAAATAACGAACTGCGAAACCGGATTGCCTGCAATTCGCTCTCGCCTTCCTTGATCCCATAGATAAAGTCCACACCATTGCCGCCTTCATCGTTGACGCGACGCAGCGAATCGTACTGAGCCGGATCTTTTAATCGCGCAGCGTGTTCATTCGGATAAGGGCGCTCGCTCTCCATCGCGCTTCTGTCTTGTAGTTCTTTGATTCTATCGGCTTTGCTATTCGACCAAGTTTGTCCAGCATCACCACCCCAAGCTGCCCATGCCACACGGCCCGGGGAAGGGTAGCCATCTTCATCAGGGCTGAACCCTTCACCCTGTTTGTCCACCTCATGCCGCGCGAACCATGCCGCCATCGTGATCACCGTGTCTGGGCTTAGCTCATCACCAGACAGGATTTGGCTGGCCCTGTTCGCCGCCACTTCGGTGCCGCCCTGTTCGCCTTCAGCCTTCCAATCGCGGTAGCGCTGGGCTTCTGTGCGCATCCCATCGGTTGGCATCAGGTCGATCTCGGTGCCGTTGACGTTCGCCATCAATCCTCTGCATCCTCAAGTGGATCTTCAAGCACAGACAGCTCTTCGTACTCTTCTTCTTCAACTGGTGTCTCGGTGTCACCAAACGGATCGATCGAGCCGGCCGGCCTGACCTGCGTCAACCCAGCACCACTGACTTCGCTCGGGTCAGTATCCAACACAATGTCCAGCTCATCCAGCTTGGCAAGTTCTGCCTGACGCTGAATCAGCACATCGTCTAGGTCGCCGCCCTGTTCGCTGATCACCTGCGCCAAAGTCTTGAAGCCACATCTCACGGCCGCCTTGTACGCCTCAACCTCACGCTGGGGGTCGACCCACTCCCAGCTCCGCGGGACCCACTTGCTGGCCCGGTAGCGGTCAGGGTTGGTTTCGTAGCCCGGCAAGTTCAGGGCACCGCTCAGCACTGCCATCTCAAGCCATGCCTCAAAGACCGGCTGGTGAAAGTTCTCGATCATGTAACGCTGCAGCACCCGATACGTGTCGCGCTCCTCGAGCAAGCTCAGCCGGCTACTGCTGTAATTACTCTCACTGAAGTTTTTGCTGATGCTCTCAAAGCTCACACCCACGCCAGCCGCCACAGCCCGCAGCATCGATCGAGTGAACGGCTCAAGCTGACCGTCAGGTGCATTGAGGTCTGGCACTGTCACGCTCTCGCCTGGTGCCAAATACTTGAACACGCCCGGCGTGAACTCACTCACGCGCTGGCCTTCGTAGATCTCATCACCAACCAGCTCGCCCTCTGGCGATTGAATAAATCCCATCAGCGCGCTGCTGGCCCGTGCCCGCACAACCTCGGCCTCTTCGTAGCCCTGCAGCATGTGAAGCCGCATCAACGCCGACGCGAACCACGTCACGCCCCTGGTCTGACCCGGCCGCTCCGGCAGGAACAGATGAATCACTTCATCAGCGGGCACCCGAATCCGCCGGCCATTAGTCCGCGGGTTGCCCGCGTATGTATCACCCGGATGGTTTGCGTAGAAGTGATATGCCTGCGGCCGCAGATACCCATCTACCTCGATGCCCATCCGAACCGTGTTGCCATCAGCAGCCTGTGGCACATCATCATCAATCAGATAATCCGCCTCAAGCACCTGCAATGCAAATGGCACCCGGCTGCCACCAAATGGTTGCCGGATCATGCGGATGAAGACCTCACCCGACTCGGCCATGCTGCGCGCCAAAAGGCGCTCCATGTCGTGGAAACCCAGCAACCCGCTCACATCGCAGCGGCTTTTGTGCATCCACCGCTCCCACTGCTCATGCACCTGACCGTTGATTGCCTCATCAAGTCGGCCGCCACGCTGCATCCTGATCTGACCCTGATGCCGGATGCCGTGTCCGATAACGTTGTTCTGGATCGCGCGCACCGCTTGCCGGGCATAGTCGTTGTCCCGCACCAACTGCCGCGCACGGTTGCGCAATGCCTTGAAACTTGACTTGATCTCGCTGTCGGCGCTGGTGCCACTGGTCACCCAGTCCGCAGTCAGCCGGCTAACTCGTGCGCCTTGGTAAGCCCGACGCTGGGGCCGCAATGGTTCAAAACCCATCGCCCGAAACAGCCGCGTCCGCAATCCCATCAGAACCTCACGAACAGATTATGGGGATTGCCAAGACCGTTGGCGATCAAGTCCGCCATTTGCTCACGTTTTACTTCAGCCTTGAGCTTACTTTCAAGCTGCAACAAATCGGCCATGTCGTACTTCTTAAGGTTGCGGTTGCCGATCGTGTACTCCTTCGCAACGCCACCGGCCACAATCGCGCGAATCGCTGCCTGCACCGCTGCCAGGTCCTGCTCTGCCTGCGACCGTCCATCAACCGCTCCAGGGGTGCCGCTGTAACTCAGACTCCGTAGCACCGTCAGCTGACCCGAGCCCATCGTGACCGTGCTGCCAGTCTTGGTGGCAACCGCCTGCCAATACCACTGTCCAGCATCGAAGCCTGTGCTGGTGGCCGCCAAGATCGTGAACTCCCACCCGGTCCCATAGGCGCTGCCCACCACCGTCGCACCTTCGCTGGCCGTGTTAGTCCGCAAGTAATAGGTCAGCGTGTAGTCAGAGCTGCTGATCGCATTGCCCAAATTGTCGGCACCAGGAACATCCCGCCATTGGATGGTGTCGGCTGCTCTAATTTCGCTGGGGATGTTCACGGCCTACCAGTTGCTGACAAATCCAGGCCCGGCCGCAGCATGTGCCGCAGGCTGTTGTTTCGATCTTAGCGGCGTCTTCTTCCCATGCTCAAGCTGATCCGCCAACTGCTGCCACATCGTTGCCCGGTTCATCCGTCTCGAGAACAGCAGCATCGCTGCATAGGCATACACCACACAGTCGAGCGCTTCGTTGCGATCGCCTGCTTTCTTTACCCACTCTCGAATCGGGAACCCGCGGTGATACCTCAGCGCCTGCCGTTCGCTAGTCAGTTGCCTGAAATACTCCTCATCAGCAGCCATGCCGAAGTGCAGCGTCCCGATGCCGCCCGCTTCATTGTGCCGCAGCCTGCCGAATAGTGTCGTCTTGATCGTGTCCGTCCCTAGCTGGTACAACGTCACGCCACGCTTAAGCACCCGCCCCTGCCAACTCACATCCACCTTGCTGCCTTTACCAACCGCCGGACTGTTGCGCCTGCTGCTGCCCTTGATCGCCACAACGTTCTGACGCACCCGATCGCGCACATACCGATAGACCTCATGGGTGCAGTGACCCCCACTGTCCACCGCCACCTGCGACACCTTCAACGACTTGCCCCCAGCTGTTGCCCACTCGGTAACCAGCACCTGATCCAACTGCGCCCACACTTCGGTCTGCGTCGGGTCACCCATTAGTTCCTGATGCCATACCATCCAACCCGTTTCGCCTTCGCCCCAGCCCCATACGCTTACCGCCAGCCGGTTGTCCTGCACGTCAACGCCACACGTCAGCAGCACGACGCCATCTGGACATGTGCCCGACTCGTACGCCAGCCGCTTCGTCATCAACCCATCAGCGCTCACGGCCGCGGCGTAATCCTCTTCCCAGGTCTCGGCCAGCCTTGTGTTCACAAACGCCTTCAATGCAGGCGCGTCTGACTTCGCCCGCAAGAAGTCATCCACCAACTGCTCCCAGCTGCACCACCCAAGCGGGCTATAAAGCCCCGACAACTGGAAGCCAGCCGTCCGACCATCGCTTGGTGCCGTCGCGCGCCACTCACCAGCAGAAAGCATTGCCGGCTTGTGGTTCTCCTGAAACCGCTCGCCGCAGTGCTCGCACTGATACCTGACATCAGCCGGCCGCTTGACGTCCCACTTCAGCCTCGGCCATTGCAACCACTGCATCCCACCACAACTGGGACACGGCACATAAAAGCGCCGCTGATCGCTGCGCAAATACTCCGCCTCAATCCGGCTGAAGTCCTTCACTGTTGGCGTGCTGGTCAGCAGGATCTTCCGCCTGGCAAACGTCGTGGTCCGGCGCTCAGCCAGTGCCACCGGGTCGCCCTCACCGTCCACATCACTAGGAAAGGCATCCACCTCATCAGCGAACAGGTAACGACACGGCGCCGAGCGCAGGCCCGTCGCACTATTGGCCCCGGTCAGCAGCATGATCCCGCCACTGAACTCTTTGCTGAACATCGTGTTGCCCGAATCCCTTGCCCTGGCCGGCGCAATCTTTGCTGCCAAGCATGGCGTGTCAGTGATCATGCTCTCGAGCCGTTGCTTGCTCAGCCGTTTTGCCATCTCAACCGTGGGCTGCACGCACAGCATCGGACCCGGAGCGTGGTCGATCACATAGCCCAGCCAGTTGCTGCCTGCCTCGGTCTTGCCCGTCTGCGCCGCAAACATCATCACCACACGCTGCACCGGGCTGCTGCTGCTCAGGCAATCCATCGGTTCGCGTAGGTATGGCGTCCGATTGGTGCGCCATGGCCCAGGCTCTGCACTCGCCTTGCTGCTGAGCTTCCGATAACGATCAGCCCATTCGCTCACCGTCAGCGGCTCCTCAGGTCGCAGCCCATCCAAGAATCCCGCGCGCCAAGAATTAACCATTGCTCAGCTCCACCAATGCAGCCCGGTGTTCATCTGTCAGCACAGCATGGATCCGTGCCGGATCCGTCTCCCCTGCCAGCTGGTGGCTTAGCCGATCGGCCAAGTTGGCCAGGGCCTCGCGAACGCTACGGCCTAACGCAAACGCTTCCTTCTGCACATCCACTGCCGGCACCAGCTCCTTTCGCTTCAGATCCACCTCAAGCTTGGCCAGCTCTGCCTGGTAATGCTCACGCCGTGCACGGCTTTCATTCAGCTCAGGGATCTCATCATCGGGCAACCCAGCTACCTGCTGCCGCAACTCGCGCGCATCTCGTGGTGGTGACGCCTCGATCAAGTCTGCCTGGCTCACTTTCGCGTTATGCGTGGCTTTCGTATTCCGGTTCCACAACTCCAACGCAAGATCACGATCGAGCCAGCGCTTGCCATCCTTCTCAACCACAGCATCAGCGATGCGGCTTTTGGTCGCTGCTGTCACCGTGCCCTTAGCGCAGCCTTTGATTGCGGCAAACTCGCTAAATGTGACCAGCACTCTCTTGTTGACTCTTGTCGTTCACTAACAGCATAGTGAACAGTTGAACTATTGAACCGCTGGGGACGTTGTGTCTCATGCGTCTCAAGTTGAGACTCGTTTTAGACCCTTGAGCGCTGACGCTAGCCAAAGCACGCGCGTGCGAATTACCA
>Ga0209088_10000254_pt1 | contig 38826 bp, 52 predicted proteins | sample S_140625_EF_Meta_FD_187324 | JGI IMG/M metagenome (GOLD analysis project Ga0209088, IMG submission 187324) | Freshwater microbial communities from Lake Simoncouche, Canada to study carbon cycling - S_140625_EF_MetaG (SPAdes) (version 2) | ecosystem: Environmental > Aquatic > Freshwater > Lake ... | reverse complement strand
TGAGAGCGTTGGTAGGAATATCGTTGTTGTGATAGACCTAAGATGTACTTCCTTGGCGACATCAAATCCATTTTAGACGAAACTAGTGGGGGACGGGGCTCGGAGTGGAGGCGGTGCGGTCGTCCAAAATGGATCTGTGAGGAGCAGGAAGGGAGGTAGTAGGTCTATCACACACACTGATATACCTAACACACTCTCACACTCTCTCGCAACTGCTCTACACACTCACACAGCACAGAATGTCCACGCCCCAGCGCAAGAAGCCGTCGTGGATGGATGACAAGGATTGGGCTGCCATGGCGCCCACGCTCGATGCGGCCCGTGACGAGGCTGCGAAGGCTGCAGCGGAGAAGGCCGCCAAGGAGGCGGAGACCAAGGCGAAGTGCACGGCGTGGCACTCAGCCAAGCCGAGGTGGATCACCCAACGGGTCCAGGTATCAGCCGGAATTGCGGGTAATGAGCGCTCGTGGGATGTCGAGCCGAAGTACGCCGACAAGCAGGTGCTCAACAACGCCAAGTGCCCATACTGCTGGAAGGACTAGACGACGAGGCAAAGACTTAGGGCATCCATTACTTTTTACCCAGTGGCAGTTGGGATCGTCCAAAACGGAAATGTTTGGACCAAATTTTTTGGTCTATGGGGGACAAGCACACACATCCTCCAAAATGCCTCCTACTACCTGCCCTGCCTTCACCAAGCACGCTACACCCTGCACCGCCTTCGGGCACACAGATGGCTATTGCGGCCGTCACGCCCCGATGCGGGCAACACCCGAGCTGCGGGTGCAATTTGACCGCTCCCAGGTTCGCCTCCGAGCGCGTTGGCAACAAGCAAACCCGGTTCCCGCTGTGGTTCCGGTGCCGGTCGCGCTGCCTGCGCCGGTTCCCGCGCCCGTGGCGGCACCTGCACCTGCGCCCCCAGCCGCGGTGTGCGGGCACATGATGACGAGTGGGCGCCCGTGCGGACACGTGCCCCAGTTCCCGGACGGGAAGTGCCGTCTGCACCACAATATGCTCATCCGTCGCGCGGATGATGACCGGGGTGCGGCGGCGATCCACCTGCTGCGGGAGCGCTTTAGGGTAGGCGCCACGGTGGATCAGCTGGACGCACTCGTGGAGGATCTGCGACCCACTGTGGTCGCGCGTTTCCACAACGCCCTAACCTGGAACGTGGACAATTTGGTCATGCCGCCCTATTACAACACGGTTCGCCGGTTGGCGCGTGGGGGTGGGGACGCCGGGGTTCTGACCACGGTGATCCAGGGCTGGATTGCGCTCGGAATGCTGAACGAGCGCCGGGCGAACATGGTGGCGCGCCACGCGGAGGCTCTGCTGGACGCAGCGGCATGGCAGGCGAACCTGCCTCCGGCCCCGCGCCCGATCCCGGCGCACCAGCGGGAGGCTCAGCTGGCGGCGGACACGCAGAATGTCCACACGACGGAAATCACCAAGCAAATGAAGGAGTCGTTGGACATGCTCTGTGCGGTGGAGGTGCCCAACTCGCAGAGGGAGTCGGTGCACGAGATGCGGGATTCGTGGCGCCGCATGGGGAAGCCGGAGTCGGAGATCAAGGTGGTTTACCAGGACGTGTCGACCTGGTGGAACAAGAACACGATCTATTCGCCGGGCGACAAGCTGTACCGCCGCAGTCTGCGGGGTCTGTGGTGGACGATCAAGTCCTATAAGGGCGAGGTGCGGGAGGAGCTGGAGAAGCGCCTGTGGGACGAGTGCCGCGACGCATGTCTGCCGTACTCGGTCTGCACCCAGGGGCACCTGGCCAGGTTGAGCAACGTCATGGTTGGGTTTGACGATGCATTCGCCCAGCCGGTGGCAGTTGGGGAGATCCTGCAGCAAAAGATGGCGGCGATTGCTGCGATGGATGTGGACACGGACAAGCAGGTGGAGTTGGCCAAAGCGGTGTTGGCGGAGCTCAAGATCCCGGCGGAGAAGCACGGGGACTGGTTGGCGGCCTTCTGAGGCAAAACCTGACAGTGTCAGGACACAAAAACTTTTTACGTATGGCAGTTGGGATCGTCCAAAATGGATCTGTGAGGACCAAGAGAATGGGTAGTAGGTCTATCACACACACTGATATACCTACCAACGCTCTCACACGCTCACACACACTCTTCACACTCTCCAACCTCCAACCTCCAACCTCCAACCTCAACCAACTCGCGCGGCATCTGCGGAGATGTCGCACCTGATGCTGGTGCCCTTCGCGGTGCGCCAGCGTGGCCGTGGCCTGGTGCGCGACCCGGCGGTGCACGGCTACTCGCTGCTGGACTCGCAGTGGGTTCCGGTGGGCACGACGGTGTCCGACCGAAAGAAGGCGCACATGCTCAAGAAGGTGGACCGCGTCATCGCGGTTCTGTCGCGGTTTGCGGCCTATTGCGCCCGGACGCGCCGGTTCCGCAAGGTGTTCCCGGTCTGCGACGATGCGTGGGCGAACATTGCCGAGCGCGAGGAGATCCAGGTCGCCGCCGACCGTGCGGCGCGGATCCGCGCACTGATCCTCATGCCCGAGGCGGAGCTGAACGCCCACTTCCGCAATTTGATCTCGGTGAACCACGCGATCGGAAGCCTGTGGAACTTCATGATCTTCATCCGTGCCAAGCGTACCGAGCGCGAGGCACAGATTGAGGAGTCCAACCGGGTCTGGCGTGAGATGAACTTCTCGCGCATCGGTCTCTCGGTGCGCCCGGATGACGCCCTGCCGGAGGCGTTCCGCGTGGGATCCGCCCTGGTGCAGCCGGTGCAGGTGGTGTCCACCTGGGCGCCCATGAGCTTCCAGAACATTGGCGTACCGGTGCGCCTCAACAACCCGCAGGTGGCGGCGCCGGTGCGGCGCGTCGTGTTCGGGCGCTTCTCTGCGCTGGACAGCGACGACGAGTAAATACAACCCACAAACAACCCAAACCCCAAAACCCACAAAAACTTTTCATATTACAATGAGGCTCAAGACACTCCGCAAATCGCACACCAAGGGCAAGAAGTGGGATGCAGTGTTCGAGAAGGAGGGCAAGGAGAAGATCGTTCCGTTCGGAGCCGTTGGGTACAGTGACTTTACGAAGCACAAGGATGTGACACGTAGAGCACGTTATTTGAAGAGGCATTCGGGGATGGGGGAACATTGGAGTAAGCCGGACACGCCGGGTTCACTCAGTCGATGGATTCTCTGGAACAAGCCCAGCCTCCGGGGCAGTCTCCGGGACTTCCGTCGGCGGTTCCACCTTTGAGGGCGGTTCCGGTGCGGGTTCCGGTGCGGGTTCCGGTGCGGCAGTGGGCACCTCCACAACGGCAGACGCCTCGACAGCGGGGGGCTTGGGCAGTACGGGCGGATCCATCTCGAACTTCATTGTCTGGACACCCTTGAGGCGGAACGCACCACCTACGAAGCGAAGGCTCATTTGTATAAAACGGATCTTCTTTTTCCGTAATGGAACCATAGCAGCAAGATGCCGTTCAATCGTCCTACTAGCGAAGCGTCCAGTCAGCGTCTCAACACGGAACTCCTCAAGGTGGGTGCACACACGTCAGGCTCCTATGAGCGCCGTGTGGAGCGCCTCAAGCGATTCCTCACCTATGGCCCACGGCGGACACGGGCATGGGAGGCCAAGCTCACGGCAGACATGAACCAGAGGGGCAAGTTCAACCAGTCCGAGCGTTCGGCAGCGTGGGCATTGACCTACCTGCGGACATACAAAACGGAATCCTATCAATCAGCAACGATCCCTACATCAAATGCAGACGACGCCCCTCATCCAGGTTGGAACGTGTATTATCTGCAAACTGGCTCTTGGAGATATGTCAACCCATCGCACCTGCGTACTAACGGGACTTGAGCAGGGGATCGTCAAGAGCAAGGCGGATTGGCTCAAGCAGAGCAAACCTAAGCCGAAGAAGGTGATCCGGAAGGTGGTAGTGGATTGAGTGCAGCCCAGCTCACAGGGAACTTACTTTTTAACTGATCGGCAACACGCCCTGCAACGATGCGGATCTCCTTTTGCGCATCCGGACCCAGCCGGAGGTGGCACAGACGGGCATACGCAGCAATAGAGCCAGTCTCAATGAACTCCGTCATCATGTTCTGAGGCAAGACCATCCGTGCCTGTTCGGGAGGGACGGCGTTCTTCAGTAGGGCATCATACGTAGTGACAGCATCTTTGCAGTGTTCGGCCATAAGGGCATAAATGGACTCGTTCTGCGGGTGAACATCGTCGTTGCTGCCCTGCTTCTTGCCCGGAGCACGAGTGCGGAACTCGGGGATATGAAAGGTAGGCGCGTCGTCCACATACCGGCGGCTCACCTCATTGCGGGAAAAGCCAACGGTGTGGCGGAACCACTCACGCGCCATCCAAATCGGCATCTTCAGGCGAAACCTAGCCTGGGGATGGAAGAAGGGTGAGGTGTGCTCGTGATCGGCAAGATACTTGATGAGCTTGGCGTCTTTTTCGCTAAACTCGTCAACGTGTTTCCCCAGCGACACCCGTGCAGCATTCACAACAGTCAGGTCGTCGCCAAAGGTCTCAAGGAGCTCTACGTTGCAGTCCTCGAACATGGATAGTCTTAGAGTTGGATGTGAAAGTCGGTTGGAGGCACCACGCGACGATACAGGTCTTGCAGTGTCAGTGTACGGTCGGTGTCAAAGTACATACCAGCAATCTTGTTGAAGAGGTGGACATAGGCAAAGACCACCGTGGCAATGACAAACAGCGTCTCCTGCATTACTGAAGGTTGATGTTTTGCGTCCGAGGAAGCCTACGCGAGAGGACAACCCGCTGTGTGCCACCCACGCTCATATCGTCTCCCTCTTGGATTCCCTCAATCGCCCTCAGTGCCTCGGCGACACGCTGGGGCTGATCGGCGAACTGGAGCAGAAGCTGGGTACGGATTGCAGAGCGACGAAGAGGAGGGCGAACCGTGCGAGTCGACTTGGCAATCGTTCCCACTCCTCCCTCAATGACAAAGTTGTCCAGGTTGTTCCCCTGCATGAACTCCAGTACGTTGCCTCCCAGAGCTGTCTTACGATCCCTCAGTCCCTTGATCTGTGTCTGCAGTGCGCGGATCTGATCATCCAGTCCAATCCACTCCCTCAGCGTCTCGCGGATCTGCGTCGCGTCCTCGGTGTTCTCCATGCCCTTCTCCGTGTGCGCCCGTGAAAGCCACCTGTGGGCGCGAGCTGCGACTGGAGGCGGTTCATCGCAGGAGCCGTACGCGCTTGAAGTCGCTGATACAGGGTGGGTGGTTTCGGTGCCGGCATCACGCGCGACTTGAGCCGCTGATACAGGGTGGGTGGCGGTTTGGGGGCAGCCGCTGCACTTATTTCAGTAGCAAGGGTCTTGAGTCCTTCCCGTGCCTCTACCGATGCACTTGCAAGGGCACCCGACAGCATCGTGAACGCGTTAGAGAGATCAGCCGTGAGCCGTTCGCGCTTCTCATTCACCTTGGCAATTGCACGATTCCCCTCTGTGAACGTATTGGCAAGCATGTCGCCGAACGGGGGCGGAATGGCACGTGCATAGGCGTCCATGGCGGCTGCGAAGTCCTGACGACTGAGAGAGACCAGTGCAATCATCGGCCACGCAATCATGCCGAACACCGCAGCCATCACCAATCCAGCCATACTCGCATACGGAATAGGCAACAGACCCATCAGTGGCGGGATCCCTGCTTGGATTGACTTGGTGAGCACCTTGCCGCCCATGAGCATCACGTCCATGGACGCGCCTAGAATACTCCCAACACCGGGGAGCTTCTCGGCAGAGTCCAGGATAAAGGCAGCTGAAAAAAGACTTGCGAGCATTGTCCGGAAGATATCCGGGTTCTCCTGAACGGCGCTGACGAATGAACTAAGTTGAGGACCGACAAAGTCGCCCGAGTCGGCACCACCGCGCTGCTTACCGTAGGTCTTGAGGGCATCGGAGTAGCCGGGCTTACGACGCAGTGCATTCAGCAAGAGGTCAATGCGCTCGGACGTCTCCTCAGTGCCGAGTTTGTATTCGTCTAGAATGTCACGAAGACCCATTACTATTAGCGTTAGAATTTCCACTTCTTGTCGCACTCCAGGCAGGTGACGAAGGTCGTCATGGGCTCATCCGCAGAGCGAGTCTGCAGCTGGTAGTAGTCGCAGCGGGTCTTCTTCTTGCACGAGGAGCAGTACAGGAAGATCGACGCCGTGGACTTCTTGGAGTACATGGCCTTCTTCTTATCAATGATACTCTGGATCATCTCCTTCCACCGCTTCGGATTCAGGTCCACCATGGTTGAGTCCACAAACTTGGACGCCTCCATGGTTGTCGCCAACTCTCGATAGGGATACAGACTGACCGCGCGGCTGCGATACATATCTACAAAGACCGTGTTGGTCCAGTCAATGTCCACGAACCACTTCTGCGCATCGTGGATGCAGCGGTTCAGAATGGCCGTCTCAATCTCTGCGCTCTCGAACTTCTCCCGCACACGATCCCGCATCGGGTGATCCACAAACACGTTGGATGCGTGGAGCATATGAACCGTCACGTGAGGGCGAGGTCCCTCCTCTTCAGCCTCCTCGGGTTCATCCTGCACCGGATCCCCATTGCCATCGTCCTCCTCATACTCTCCCTCCTCCTCTTCCTCTTCCTCCTCGTTGAACGTGCAGGTCTGATAGAACTCATCATACTCCGACGACTTCAGGTCCACATACTTGGTCGCCTGGCGGTCATAGTCATCCGGATTGGGATTGGCGGACTTGAGCACCGCAATGGATCCCTGAAAGGAATCGTCATGGAACGGCGGTGGCAGCATGTGTTGGTTCGTCTGCTCGTCCTCTACTTCAGAGGGCACAGCAAAGAAGGCGAACGAATGCTCTTCATGAACACACTTGCCTTGGAACTGCAGGGTAGGCTGCTTGAGCTTCTTGCGGAGCCATTCCAGCACGTCTGCAGTCTTTGCAGGAATGCTCGTCTCCGACAGGGTGCCTGTGATGGCGATGAGTGTAGCGACAACCATTGTGAGTTACTTGTCCTTAGAGTCTCTCGTTTTCATTTTGCTTACGCACGACCACTCGGGGTTGGAGCCGGCTGCCCTGCTTGTCCACGAGCTCCCAGCCCCGTCCCCGCGGCCTCATTCTGAACATCCAGGGGCACAGGGGCTGCTCGCTTTCTGCCAGCAAGTAGACCGCCCATTCCATTGCTGATACTCTTCATGAAGGTGGCACCTGGACCCGTTGTCAGCCAAAGGGCAAGCCAGACTGCAAAGAGCACCATAAGAAAGCCCGCCAGTCCACCCAGGAACTTGGCTCCCTGGTCCGTCCTTGTACTTTGTTCCTTGAGGGCAAGAGGTGGCTGCGCGATCGTGAAGGGCTTTCTGCACATGACGGGGTTCCCTGCGCAGTCAAGCGGAGGAGCCGACTTGTAGAAGATGTTGTCCGCAATCTCGTGCATCGCATTGCCGGGCTCAGTGATCGGAAGACGCTTGATATTGGTCATGTCGCCATCGGCAATCCCGATCGGCTCTGACATCACAATGACACGAGTTCCATCCTTGTTAGTCCACGTATAGAACGGGCGACCCTCCTGCAAGATGTCAGCCACGTTCCAGCTAGTCAGACCCGTCACCTGCACATCGGGGAAGCCGGTCAAGATATCCGGTGTGCCGCCCAGGATGGTTGGGATGCTGCTCGCAAAGGCATTGATGAAGTTGCCACCCTTCCCGATCGTCCCAGAGATCTTGAGTGGAATGAGAATCACAATGCTCGAACCAACCCCTACGCCATCGGGCATGGTGAACTCACCAATCTGAAAGCAGGCGTCGTACTGCTGTCCCTCAATACGGAGGGGAAAGGGCTGGTAGACACTCATGATCCCGATGTCGCCGCCCGGGACGGGGAATGCAGGTGTGGGTATTTTAGGCAAGGTCAAGTTCGCCCCCATTGTGCTCTACATGCCAGAATAATTCACGCTAAATGGCAGCGTAGGTTTCAGGAACAGCTTCGTCAGGGCTCCGTAGTTCTTGTAGTTGATTGCGTAGCTCCCGAGCGGGTCCGTCCGGTCGTCCGAGGGATTCCACATGCGATTCGCCTTGATAAGTGCAGCTGCAGCGTTCAGCGAGTTCACCAGAGCTGTTTCTCGGGACTGCTGTTGCTTATACTCATTCTCGTAGTCCGTTCCGTTGTTCTTCCAGTGCTCACTCGCATCCGAGAGCAGGGTGGGTGGATTCGCATTCGCAGAGAGCGTCGTTGCAGGTGTCCTGCCCCCGTTGCTCGTGTTTGACGGGTATGGTGGAGTATAGTAGCACCCGCCATTACACCACTCATTGTCTATCGGTCCATTGAAATGCACTGGATCTCCGCCCGTCTTGGGCAAGTTGCTTGGAGGAATGGTTGGTTTCCTGTTCGCAGAGATTGCTGGAAGGACGTTTCGTGTGAGTGTAATTGCAGAGGAGGATGTGCCCGATCCGGCACCCACAGAGCATCCGCTGCAGTTCTTGGACGTGCTCACCTTGAGATTGATATTCGGAGGTGTCGGTTGCACGAAGGGAGTTCTCTGGCTGCCCGGAGCGGGCGGGGGAGGAGGCGGTGGCGGTGGAGGAGGCGGCGGGGGCGGAGGAGTAGACGACGGCTTGTTCCCCATTGTCTCTATCGAACAAAACAAGTATCGTGAAGAAACAAGATGAGTACTAAGCCTCCGGCCACACTAAACCCTGGATCGACTGCGCCACTACCTGCGCCGAAGGAAGTGCCGTGGTGGGGGGCACTGATTCTCGCAATCATATCGGCAGGCATCGGTGTGCTCGGCACGGCCTATGCCATGCGCCCTAACCCGGCAGGAGTGACAACGCCGCCTGGCATTGGTTCACTCTTTACGGACTCCATCACGTTCCTGCCCCATATCCTGATCCTCTTTGGTATCCTTGCGGACATCTTCACTCTGCAGGGATCGTATTCTATCCCCAGTCTCGTGGGTATCTGTTCCATCCCGCTCAATGGACTTCTCAAGTACTTCTGGGACGGCATCGCAACGGTCCTTGCGGGTGCCTACGAGATCATTACCACCAAGCCGGCGCCGGAGCAACTGCAGGCAGGTGCTGGACGCTTCATGCGTGGAGGTGCCGTCGAGGGATGGGATGGATGCGAGATCAAGGGCTTCGAATTCCTCAGTAGCGAGTACGCTCCTCAGGGTCTCGTTGTAACCGCAACGATCTTCTGGTATTATCTGCTGGACCTTCTGATGAATCGTGATCCACTGGACAGCACGGTCACGTGGATTGCCTTCATCCTGTTCTTCGGACTCCAAGCCATGCAGCTGAGGTCGTGCGCCAACCTGAAGGACAGCTTTCTCATCAAGACATCCATTGCCTTGTTTGAGGGCTTCTTCATTGCCGGTGTTGGCTACGGCATTGTCCAGGCGACGATCCCGTCCCGTCTGCCATCGGCTCTCCTTCCGCAGGGACCGAACCTGTCGTCGCTGACGAAAAATAAGGATGGTGTCCTGGTGGATTCAGCCGGGCATGAGTACATCGTCGGACCCGACGGGCGCCCGTTGGCAAAGACGTTCTTGGAGTCAGCTGCAGAAGCTGCCGGACCAGCAGCCCAGACTACGTGCTCTGCCTAGCCTTGCGGATGAGCGTGTAATACATGATCATATTCGCACCTGAATGACGACCCACCTCGGCTCCGTTCTTGAAGACCACAATCGTGGGCACTGCCTGAATGCCCATCTTCTTCGCGACTCCATGCATATCCACATGGGTGTTCACCGATGTCCACTTGACATCGTCGAATTCCTGCTTCAGATCATCAAGTGCGGGCTTGATCACAGAACAGGGCGTACACGTAGGAGACCAGAAATGAAATGCCTCGACGCTCATATTACCTTGTCTACTGTCTCTATTTGTAAATGGGCCCGTTCAGCACGGATCATCGGGGTCTTGGCAATCACATTGCGGGTCAGGTTTACATCACGAGCCTTACACATTTCCGTGAACGCCTTGAACAAATGCTTGTCAATCAGCTCGGTATCCAGCGTAGCAATCGAGGTCCGCATCCAAGCAACAATATCCTTCTGCTGCGTGGGACCGCCCATGATGCGGAGTGGGCAGCCGGGAAACAGCTCGTCCACAACCACCGGTGCCTCAGGCTTGGGCTCAATCCCATTCGTGATGTCCTGCGCCATCTTATCCACAATCGCATTGTGCTTGGAGAGCTCATCCAGTCCACCCGTGTGTGCCTTCACGTGCACGAAGCGATGCGACTTGAACTTGGATAGCCGAGCCGTAATGTCCTTAATGAGATCTTGGTGCTGGACGTCCTTGCCCGCAGCCGTCTTCCAACCCTTGTTGATCCAGCCCGGCAGCCACGAAGTCAGGCAATTGATGCAGTATTCGGAGTCAGAGTAGACCACCAGATCGCAGTCCGTCTCGCCATGATCCTCAAGTATCATGACGGCGAGCAGGATAGCAGACATCTCGCCCCGATTGTTGGTCTGATCCTCATTGTCAGGTACCCGGCGAGCAGAGGACCACGAAGGGTGATCCGGGAACCATACGGCGTACCCCGCCTTGGCGCCCTTGCGTCCGTTGCTCGTGCAAGAACCATCTGTGAATACGCGCATACCCTTTACCTGTTCCTCCTTTCTAATTCCATTTCAACTGCCCGAGGATCGTCCCACACGGATGCATCCAAGCTTCCCTCGATCTGCGCACGGTGGACATAGCGGGGCACGGTGGTCACAATGCAGCGAGAGACAATCGCCGCCTGCAACAGGGGTTCCTCAATGTGAAACCATACGCGGCACCGGAACGAACGCTGTTCCAGGGACCGACGCAACATCTGCTGACATGCCAAACTCAAAAAGTGGGCATGCCAAATGAGCAATACGCGTACTCGGGTGGATCGCCGAGCAGGGGCAAAGGAGATCCACTGGGCGAACCAGCGAGCAAAGTCATCCATGGAGTTGGCCACTGCAGCGTCCACCTCCTCGAACTCACACTGGTCTGCATACGTGGTCTTGTAAGCATCCCAAAGTGTTTTGGTTTCTCTATCATTCAGGCATTCATACAGGATACGATGGGGAGGTGGGAAGGGAGCAGGGATCGTCATTCGTGCTTATCACTAGAGCCCACGATGCGTTTAACAGGGATGTCCGCAGAGACGATGTAGATGCTGTTCTCCGTCGCCACGATGAACACCTTCTCCTCCTTGATGCGAGAGATGGTCTCAATCGGCGAGGTGTACTCCGTGTCGGACTTAACCAAAAACTTAGTGGTGTCCTGGACACCGATGCAGCACGTCTTGGCGACGCTGTCGTTGTAGTAGTCAAGGTAGATCGGCTTGTCGTTCTCAATCGCAATCTTGGCGGCGGCGGCCATGACAGTGGCAGAGGGGACGGCACTCATTTTCTTTGACGCAAGGACTTACGACGAGTCTTTCTACCGCGACGCGTCCGGCGGCGGCCACCCGAGTATCCCTTCCGATCTATGCCCGTGCGCTTTGCAAGTATATCGCCCTGTTGTGCTGCGTTCTTTCCCTCTATACCGCTTAGATTAGAGGCTATCAGCGACTCAACACCGTGAGGAAGCTTTGCGTATTCACCTACAAGTCTGGCATTCCGAACACCTCTGGACTTTTGTTTAGGTTTATCCGCTTCGAACAGGACAACATCAAACCATGGATAGTCCATGCTCGTGTCTATAGTGTCGTTCTGAATCGTATAGTATTGGTAGTCGTGAATTCTAGGATTAAAAGGTACTATGCGCAGAACTCGGCCTCGTTGTACCTGTTCCGGACCATGTTCGGGTCCCGAATACCCGTCCGCGGCCGCTTCGTCCGGATGTTCCTGGTAATATTCATACTCTTCATCATCTATCTTGGTCGGGCGGATACATACCTGCGCACCAACTACTATCTGGTCCTCAGGGTCCATGCGCGTATCACGCACGGGTGGGTGGTTGGGATCCACATTGGGGAACAGATCGCACATTACTATAGCTTGAGAGAATCATCAAGCTTGAACCGGCTCTTCATGTTCAAGCACGGCGTCTCTGCCTTCGGGATCCCCAGCACTTGGCGTACAGGATCCTTCACCTCCGGCACCTTCGCAGCCACTGCAAAGACGAACCGGACCAGCGCATCCACGTGCTCCTCGCCCGCGGGGGTCTTCTGATGCCGCACGCACTCCTTCAGGTCGTCCATGATTGTCTTGACGAACGCAGACATCAGCTCCTGCGGGATCAAGCCCCGAGCAAACAGCTCCGAGACGTAGACTGCAAAGGTCCGCTTCTTCTCCTTCTGCTTGGTCCACGCAATGATCGCCTCTGCGTATCCAGCCTCCGTGTGCTGAGGAACGATGGTCACATTCGTCTCTGCATAGAGCGTGTCAAACATCATGACCTGCACCATCAGATCCTGACGGGCATCCGGGTAGGCAGAGGCAATGTCCTTGTAGGCATCCGCCATTAGCGGGGCGTAGAAGGTCTGCTGGATACCACGATCAAACAGCAGCGTGGTCACTCGGAGACGGAACATGGAATCCCGCTTGTCCAGCTTCTCCATGATGGCAACCATCATCTTGTCGTAGGTCTGCTTGGTCAGCTTGTTGAGGAACGCATTCACCTCATCGTAGTCCGCATCGTCCTTCTCACGGACCTTGCGGTGGACGGCGAGCATGGCCAACTCTCGCCAGTTGGAGGCCTCTTCCGCAGGTGCACGTCGCACAATCTGCCGACGGAAGGACGGCTTGAAGGAGATCTTGAGAGTGGAGATGGTGTTGCGGATGACATCCGAGAGTGCCGGGCGTGGAGAGGAGCGGAGAGAATAGAGAGTGGCGACGTCCATTCTGTCCTTCTCTTCTGTTTAGACAATCGTATCCGTTTTCTACCAATGGGCAATTGCTTCGGCGTGGACCAACCTATGATGACTGTCGGGATCAAGACTGTTCGTGCCTCCAAGTTCAAGGACATTGAGACGTTCAAGGATGCGCTGCGTGCGGGCGGACACATCGTAGCCGACGACGAGCCACTGACGTTGTTCAAGGCAGAGATGCTGACCTTCGCACCTGCCTACACCAAGTTCTACTTTGTGGATGCAATCCGCTACAAGCAGACAAGCATTCCAGTCCGCAAGCTGTACGGCAAATAAAACGGATTGATAACCTCGAAGAAGAGTAGAGGGTGGTGAGAATGTCTGACTCAACTCCTATGCCGAACACGTGGGTCCTCTGGTATCATGACCCGAACGACAGCAACTACGCCGAGTCTTCCTACACCAACATCGCCACCCTCTCCACTCCAGCAGACTTCTGGACCGTCATTGATGCCATTTCCAAGGATGCGTGGGAATCGGGCATGTACTTCTTCATGCGTGAAGGCTACCGACCTCTGTGGGAGGCACCGGAGCACATTCGAGGCGGCGCCTGGAGCAAACGAGTGGATGCCAAGGACACCTGTGAGATGTTCATTGACGCAATGGCTCACTGCTTTGTGAATGGCTTTCTAACCAACTACAAAGAAGCGATTGTGGGTGTCTCCGTCTCGCCCAAGGGACAGTTCCACATCATCAAGGTCTGGAACACGACCACCAACATCACGGACAAGAAGCTCTTTGCGCCGAGCCTCAAGATGAAGTCGGCGGACGACATCGTCTACAAGGCGCATAATACACGCCCTAAGTGAAGGGCTCCGAGCGTCCCAAGTAATCAACAAGCACACTCAGAGAACCACCAGATAATCACGGCACACATGCAGGTATGGGAAATCACCAAGATGACGTTGGTGGTCTCGTTGCTCATGACAGCGTGAAGAGATACTTGATCTGATTTAAGTCAGCAAGAATTTCGTCCCGGATATTCAGCAGATCGCTATCCGTCTTTTTTAGTGTGCGAGGCAGCTTGACCGACAGCCACTGGTCTGACCGGGCAATGAAGGCTCGAACACCCGACACCGTCAGATTCTTCAACGGGTATGTCCGATTCACTTGCGGACGTCCGTAGCGACCCATATAGGCCTCTACGAACATATCAATACTCGTGTCCAGCTTGGTCACCAGGTCATCGGTGGCCTTGTGCTCTGCAAAGGACTTGGTCTGCCAGTGGTAGAGCTTGATCTGATCTCGGATGTTGAAGAAGATCGCCACAATCTCACCACCCTTCTTGGACCGGAACGTCTTTCCCCGACCCCCTTGCAGTGGCTTGATGTTCCTGCGCGTCTGTGCCAATGCAATTCCCGACGACACATCTACGGGAGGTCCCGGAGGAGGGACAACCGGAAGACCCGGAGGCTTGGGCGCAACCACCGGAGTCGGTTTGGGAGGCAATACGGGGACCGTGGGAACACTCGCATAGAGATCATCATTGGCATCAGCCGCCGGTACTACCGCTGCCGGTGCTGCCGGTGCCACGACGCCTACGTTGGACTGAAATGCAGGTGGTTCCGGACGCAGCGGAAGATCGTCATCTGCATAGAGGTCGTCTTCCATTATCTACCTCCGAGACGAGTTTTACGCTGTCGATGCCGGAAGAGGCATGAGGCACAGCTTGATATCGCCCAGGTCGGCAATGACGTAGCGGATCATGAGGAACCAGTCGTTCTTCATGTGCAGCTCCAGGTTGTTGGAGAGGTTGGAGCACTTGGTGAAGAGGACCAAGTGAGGCAGAGAGAAGGAGCCACTCACAATCTCGGTGGACTCGTTCTTGCTACCCAGGATATCCGTGGAATCTCCCATCGTCACCGTCTGCGACGCAAACGGACCCTTGCAAGAGAAGGTCAGCGTATTGCCCACGTTCTTGATATCCACCGTCTTGGCCGACAGCAGGGTCATGTCGCGACAGATCTTCTGGAAGTCCAGGGACGGCATCGTCTTCCACGTCGGGAACACCGTCTCCGGCATCGTGATGTCCGACTCATCGCAGTCCAGCAGGTTCAGGCGATACTTGATGCGCCGTCCCTTGTCGCCGTTCTCAATCGTGATCGTCAGGTGATTCGACTCCAACTTGGAGACCGAGAACTTGATCGTGTCCTCGTTCGTCACCGTCTTCACGATGCGATAGAAGTGATCCGTGTTCAGTCCCACGCTGAGCTTCGGGGCCGTGTTGTTGTACTCGTACTGCTCAAACTTGTTCGCATACAGTCTCATGTGAGTCAAGACTGTACGGGAATTGTCCATGGCGATCATGCGGATGCCATCCTTATCAAAGACAAGGCTCATCTCCACCAGCATCGACTTGAGTCCCTCGGCGAGGGTGCGTATGGGCCCCGGCTGTGCAGTACGTGCAACTACAAGGTCGTCGGAGCTCATTTATGTATCCACGAGGCTCGGTGTCTAAGTTCTTCTACGCATCCTTCTTGATGAGTTCGTCATCATAGGACACTCCTGTCTTTATTAAGAGGGTGTCAATCATATCAGAAAGCTCGGCCCATTTGCCTTGCTCCACGAGTGGCTCCACGGGCTTCCACCATGTCGCGTGCTTGCCTTCGCCGGGATCCACCATTTCCTGAAGGCGCCCTAGATTGTAGCCAAATTGGAGGTACTTGAACGGCTTCCCCTCCTTCGCCCGCTCCGCAAATCGCTTCAATTGAGAGACTGCGTGCTGCACGTGGTTGTTTCCACCGCGCTGCCGGCGACGTGTCTTGCGACGCTTCAGTCCAGCAGGAAGGCAGTTAAAGAACTCCCCCTTGCTGTTCGTGCGGTAGTCGTAGACGTCGTAGCCAGGGGAACACTTCTTCTTGGCAGCCCGGAGGCGGGACTTAAGTGTCTTGCGACGACGTCCACCGCCGTTCGTTGGTCTGAAGATGATAAAGCCAGTTGAATATTCGGGGCGATCTACGTGTCTCACCATGAAGGGGAAGTCTGCAGTTAATTCCCTCCGCCATCCATCTGGAGTGAAATTGGCGATCCTATCCAACGAAATCATCATCGTAGGAAACACAACCATACCAGTGGCCTTCAGTTTTGGACGCGCATTGGCCAGAATGTCATAGAGGATATTATCGTAGTTGTCCTCACCGCGGAGCACGGAATAGACTGGACAATGCTCTCCCCATACGATCTGAATCGATCTGTCTGGGACATCTGACCACTTGTTCCGTTCCATTGTGGCGTCTGGGCAGTCTACATCCACAAAGTGCGCTTCATCACTCACTGTGCGGATGGGTTTCTGATCCAGTGTAACGAGATCTAACGGATCGTCGCCCTCGTTATCATATCTCGGCTTGAATCCTGCGGGACGTCTACCTGGTCTGCAGTGGCAGACGAAGACGAGTTCCCTATCAGGAGGAACACTCATTACTACTCGGTATAGGAAAAGATTGCCAAGGAGAAGAGACTCATTCCAATTGCCAGCCACTTGAGACCCTTGATGCTCTCGCCAAAGAAGAGAACTCCGGCAAGTGTCACCAGGATATTGGATGCCAAGTTCCAGATCAGGTTCGTCACAACCATGTTGGAATGCGTCATCGCCTTCAGGAAGACATACGGTTCAAACGCATAGAGCACGGTAGCAATCGGAAACCCAATCGCATACGCCAGCTTTCCTTGGTCCACCAGCTTGAGTGTCCCCATCATGCTGATGTCAATCAGCGCCATCACAACGCCAAAGACGATGGGAAGCATGTCAAACCTGCCCATCTTCCAAGCAACCGATTTGATTGCTCTGTCTACGAAGTCCTTGGGAACAGCCATTACTTCCTAGGGAGATAAGGAATTGCCAACAAGCAGATCAGGACGATCAGGATCACGAAGTCAAACGTGCCGACGACCTTCTTGTACTTGATCGGCAGCGGCTTGGTGCCCGGAGGGACACCGCCGTAGGGTTTGAGCCACCCGACGAATGCTCCAAGCAGGGTAGGGCCTAGCTTGTCATTGCAATCATAGATGTAGTCATACCACGCCATAAAGACGTACGCAGCCATCGCCAGCACGAACCCAGCCACAACCTGATGCTGCCAGGCCTTTGCGTGCGGGGCGAAGTACACGAGCAAGACAAATGCTGCAAACACGAGGCACTTCTCATTGAGATACAGTGGAGTTCCAAATAGTCCGCCACCCATTACTTGTGGCGGCGAGTTTTTCCGTGCGACATACGAGCTGACTTCTTACGAGACACGATGCGACCCCACTTGTTCATCTTGAGGTCGGCCTTCGTCAGCCCACCCGTCGTGTGGTGAGCCGTTCCGTGCATGACTTGTGCCCGAGATCCGATAGCCTTGACGTGCATTTGTTATACGTTGGGATCTTTTATTGCCCATGCAGGGCACATGACATAGGATGGGTTCACGGTGAAGTCCTCTGGGTAGATATGAACGCCGGGGTTTGCGAGTTTGAGGAATCGTCCAACGTTTGATGTCGCGTCTGACCAACAGGACGACGACCGCAGACAGACCGACAGTCCAACAAGCATCTCCTCAGTCTCTTCACGAATCTGCCGAGGCGAACGACGTGTCCCATGGAACGACCCACGCTTCGTAGAGGGTACGGTGCACACGATCCGTGCTAATGGCAATGTACGTGCGGCCTCCTCGACAACGCCGTAGTCGTCGGTCTGAATGAAGAACGTGCTCGTATTCGAATGAGGGATCAACCGAACAATATCCGCAAACGAGATGTAGTGTGCTTCTTCGTTGAGTTTGTCCCCGCGCCGAACAAAGACTGCAATGTAGTCGGGCGGCATAGTTGCGACAAGAGCGTCTACGCGGCGGCGCAGGTCGGGCTTCAAGACAAAGAGCTCTCGAATACACGTGATGTATTCTGCAAGGGGGAAGTCGGGCTTGTAGAACCGAGCGAGATCACACCCGACCTTGATGGGGTTGTATAGCCTTGGAAGCAGCGGAGGAGGCCGAAGTGTGACGAAGTAGTCATGCCATCCCTGATCGTAGGCGTAAGACCAGTGGGAATGGGTAATGTAAAACGGCGACCCCATCTTCTTTGATGCAATGTAGGCATTGCACATGATGAAGAAGGTTGCAAAGAACCCATTCGTGTGATCGAGACAGAATACCATTGGGCGACCCATTACTTCTACCTTAACTTAAATCGCCCGTTAATGAGCGCCCTGCGGACATCGGGCTGACGTGGTGTGGCGGGTACCGCATCCACAAAGGTGGCGCCATCCACTTTGCCGCAATGAAAGCTCTCTGTGAACGGAAACGGGAACTCCATGACATGCTCACCATTGAGGGCACGTTGGTTGCTGTAATGAACCAGTAAGCGGCTCTTTACGCAGGGGTACACATACGATCCAAGGAAGCTTTGGTCTACACCATCCTTGCCATATCCGAGATCAATTGGATTCTTCAGGTAGAGGTCAAACAGATCCTTGATGCCGACACCGGCTCCCTTGTGCATCCCCCACATTCCTGCGAGGATCCTTGCATTGTGCTCATTGTGATCACGAATAACGTGTGCGACGAACTGTGGTTTGCTCATGAAGTCATTGATTGCCCACCGATCCTTCCAATGTACACGACTATCGGCATCCCGGACAAACATGGTCTCCACGTCGGGATCCTCAATTGCAAAGAGGCGCTCCAAGCGATTGATGGTGCCCAGTTTGCCAGTGTGCTTGAGGACGACATTCGGGAAGAGCGCAACCTCCTGCAAGAACCCCGAGTCGACGTCCGGCGACACGTAGAGGTAGACCTTCCAGTCAGGATAGTGAGTCGCAATCAGATGAATGTTCTGGACAATCGGGAGCGGGTAATACCTGGGATTCGGGGGTCCATATAGGCAGAAAGAAAAGACCCTTACCATTATAATGATATCAGGAAAGGCATTCTCGGATCTGTGTACGTGGAACTACGACCCAAGATATCGGCAGAGACCATTCATGCACTGGGGATCCCGGCCAGGAGACTGGGTTTTTATCAATGGAGAGTACCTTGAACAGTTCCTCAGCATCCGTCTTGCAACTCCCAAACGCTTCAATCTGGTCATTCACAATGCAGATCAGCCCTTTGATGCCGCGCGTCTTGCACGGACACTACCTCGAGCTCTCCGAATCTATGCCATCAATACGACCGTCCAGCACCCCCAGCTGACGACCATTCCCCTCGGGTTCCCGGACAGTGGATTGCAGCATATCACAAACATCCGCCCATCCGCCAACCGGCACATCGAGATCTACTCCAACTTTTCAGCCGGAACTAATGTGGTGGCTCGTGCCGAGTGCTTGAAGGCATTCGAAGGCGATCCCCGGGTTGTTCGCAAGGATCCAGTGGGACGATCACAGCCTGAATACTACGAGGACATGTGCCATTCCAAGTTCGTGCTCTGTCCTACGGGTACCGGGCTTGACACGCATCGGGTCTACGAGGCACTTGCATGTGGGGCAACGCCGGTTGTCTTGCACAGTTCACTTGATCACCTCTACGCGAAGCTGCCCGTGTGTATCCTTGATAAGTGGACGGACCCCCTGGTTGTTCCAGACGGAAAGTTAATGCTGAACGCAAGAGAATGGCTGACGTCGTAAAAAACCGGTCTAAAGACGTAGCCCTGTAACTACGCAATGGGTCGCACCGCCGTCATCACTGGGATCACAGGTCAGGACGGTTCGTATCTCGCCGAACTCCTGCTCGAGCAAGACTATACTGTGATCGGTCTCGTTCGCAGGTCGTCGACACAGAATAACGAGCGGATCAAGGGTATTCTCGGCCACCCCAGGCTCCAGATTGTTCAGGCAGATATGGGGGATTCGACGTCGATCATGAATGTGTTCCTTCCGTTGCGGGATGCAGAGAGGATTGAGGTCTATAATCTCGCAGCCCAGTCGCAGGTGCATACGTCCTTTACACAGCCCGAGTACACTGCAGAGGTGAATGGGCTGGGTCCCCTTCGGATCCTGGAGTCCATTCGGCGTCTGGGTCTTGCAGACAAGACGCGATTCTATCAAGCATCCACGTCAGAGCTTTACGGCAAGGTGGTGGAGACGCCGCAATCAGAGACCACTCCGTTCTACCCTCGCAGCCCCTACGGTGTGGCCAAGCTCTATGCATTCTGGATCGTGAAGAACTACCGAGAGAGCTACGGGATGTTCGCATGTAATGGCATCCTGTTCAATCATGAGTCAGAGCGCAGGGGTGAGGACTTTATCACTCGCAAGGCGACGACCTCGATCGCCAAGATCTACTCGGATCCCAACTTTACCCTGGAGATTGGGAACATGGATGCCAAGCGCGACTGGGGTCATGCGAAGGATTATGTATACGGAATGTGGCTGATGTTGCAGCAGAGCATTCCGGATGACTTTGTATTGGCGACCGGTGAGACACACACTGTTCGTGAGTTTCTGGAACTTGCATTCAAGGCCGCGGGTCATGCGATCACGTGGTCGGGAAAGGACACGGATGAGGTCGGACAGGACGAAACGGGTCGCATCGTTGTCCGCATCAATCCCAAGTTCTATCGTCCGGCCGAGGTGGATATCCTTGTCGGCAGCCCAACCAAGGCGAACATCGTACTTGGATGGTACCCAAAGATCTCCTTTCCTGAGCTCGTCGAGCGAATGGTCAAGCATGATCAGGAGAAATCGTAGCGCGGAATAGCCTTGCCAGTCTCTCTATCGTAGCACACCTTGACTGTGGCGTCAAGAGGCGGTATCTGGGTTGCAAGTGTGTAGAAGGAGCTATTTACGAGATGAAGCTGACGCGCATGTTTGATCGTATCACAGTAGTCGAGGAACGGTTTGTTCACGAACTTCTGTGCAAGTTCGTACCAGATATGACCCTGTGAATACTGGTTTATATTTGGATCGAGAGTGAGGATCTTGTCCATATCCCACGACACGATCGATGTCGTGGCTTCGGATGACTTTGTCTGTACGAACACGTACTCTGCATTGCTCAGATGACTGTATAGAATGCGCGACCCGGGGAGCGATGGGAGCGAGAAATGCGTAGTGCGGATCGAGCGAGGTAATCCAAGATCATCGTAGAATTCCCCGGGAAGGTCGTCCATGTTCACATGAGACGTCGGCTTCTTATAGAACCCGCATTGATAGACACTGGTATACTTTCCAGGTGGTATCGGGAAGCACGTTCCTCTTGACGTGCTTGTTGGAAACACGCTATAACCATTCTCAACGGTAACGAGACGAACGGCCGGTACATCCGCGTACAATACGGATAGCGTGTTAACATTTGTCGTCTTGCAAACGACGTCTAGATAGTCATACATGCGAGCAAGATACCTCACAGCTCCGCTTAGCCAAATCTGATCACCGAGTCCCAGGTGTCCCAGAAACAGTGCGATCCTGGGCGTTGTGTTGCGGTTGGCCATAGCTAGGTGATATCCAAGGTGTCTGATCATTATCCTGTTCTAAGAGAAATCGTAGTGCCGCATAACCTTGCCCGAGTATCTATCGTAGCACACCTTGACCGTAGCATCAAGAGGCGGTATCTGAGTTGCAAGTGTATAGAACGAACTGTTTGCAAGATGGAGCTCACGTGCATGTTTGATCGTATCGCAGTAGTCGAGGAACGGTTTGTTCACGAACTTCTGTGCAAGTTCGTACCACGGGTCGCCAGGTGCATACATGTTCACGTTCGGGTTGATTGTCAAGGTCTTCTGTATGTCCCACGACACAAACTCGACGCTACAGTTGGATGCTACCGTGTGTGCAAAGATATAGGGTTGATCGCCAAGAGTGCGATAGAGCTCAAGGGATCGCGGGAGAGCCGGAAGCGCAAAGTGAGAATGCCGCACGGATCTGGGTATGCCCATATGATCATAGAAGGCACCTGGCAAGTCATCCATATCAACCGGTCTGTTGTACAGGTCTCTTGTAAAGGCGCATACGTAGATGTCTCTATACTTTGATCGGATGTATCGTCGGAGGTTGTCGTCAACGCGTCGGATGGGAAGGAACTTCACAGAGGGCACATCCGAGTAGAGCTGTTTCAGCGTGGGGAGTACGGTCATTGAACAGAACAGATGGGTCTCGACATACTGGGATGCGATATAGCGTACAGCACCGCTCATCCAGATATGATCACCCAACCCACCCGGACCAATAACAAGGGCATCCTTGTGTCGACTCAGAAGACGGTTAAGCATTGTATATATAGATCTACTTGTATTCAGAGTCGGGTATGCTTGACAGCTTCACGACCACATGCGACTCTGGAGTGGTCTCTACGAAGTTTCCGAATGGCCACAGTTGGCACGGACGATCAAAGGAGAAGGTGTCATACTCAAATGCGATGGAATAGAATCTCGAACGATGCACCTCGGGATCTACATCCAGCTGAAGTAGACAGTGCAACTCTCCAAGGCTCTTCTGCTCCTTCAGACCCGAGTTCTCTGCATTGTTGATCATTCTCTTTGCTCGGAAGCGTTTGCGGTTCAGATCAAAGATGCGCTCCGACACAGTCACAAAGTCGGGCTTGGATGGATCAAGTGTCTCAGTCAAGTCCCAGATCTCCTCGTTCACCTTCGTAATGAAAGCATACTCAAACGGGTATCTTTCCTTAAGAGCGACGACGGGTGCCAGTGCCTGAATCTCTTGCAGAACCGCGCTGCGCTTGACGGGCGACATGATGCGACGATGCTTGATCTCGAGAATCGAAAGCTTATCAAAGGCTTCTCCCGACGACACGTCTAGCAGCATTACATCTACTTGGCCGAATATCCAATAATCTCAAACGTAGGAAGGGGGAAGATCAACTTGCCACCCGCCTTGAGGAACTCGGATTCGCGATCAATGATCTCTTGCTTGAAGTGCCACGGCAGAACCAGGAGATACTCGGGCGGCGAAGTGCGCATCGTCTCCTCACTAATGATCTCAATACCCGTAGAGGTCGTACACCCAACCTTCTGCAGGTTGCGCTCAACTGCATACTTCACACGATCCGGACCAATACCCGCATATTGCAGGAGACAGTTGCCCTTTGTCGACGCGCCATAGATATAGGTTGACGCCCCCGTATTCAGGTGTTTCTGGAGCTTTGAAATCTCACCATCACATCGATCCATAAAGGAGCCGTACGTCTTTGGGTCTGCAAGGTGCGCCTCCCCATCCAGGAGTGTCTGAACTGTACGCGCGTCCTCCACCCAGCGCGATTCCTTCTTGGCTGCAAAGAATCGGGTGCTCCCGCCGTTGCAGTCATTCAGACTGACGCGCACAATCTTGAATCCGGCAAGGTCGAGAATGTGCTTGATCTGACGAACTCCATAGTACTCCACGTGCTCATGGCAGATGGTATCGAAACTATTGCGCTCCAGCATCGTCTTGATGTAGCTCTGCTCGAACGTCCACAGACCCTCTGGACTGAGTACCGAATGAATATCACAAGCGAACCGAACAGGATCTGGGAGATCGTAGAACATGGAGATGGACGAGACAACCGCAAACGTGAGTCCAAGCGGAGCAATCACTTCCTTGCTAAAGTAGGTGGGAACCAGTGTAAGGCCATCATACTCCGCTGAAAACTGCTTACCCGTCGGATCACATCCAACGCGCGTAAGGGTGTTGGGGTACATCTTCAGGAACGTCGCATCATTGCTGCCAATGTCCAGTACAGCATCTCCATTCTCAGGTGTCGCAAGGAGCATAATCTCGTCATTGTATTCACGCAAGTGGGCTCGCATCGTTGCGCTGATCCCCGAACGGTAGCCATACATGTGCTCATACATATCTGACCCGGCGACTAGATCCCGCAACTGCACCAGACCACATGTCTGGCACATCATGAGAACGATCGGGGTTGTTCGAGCAGGAGCCTCACCCACCTTCGGGAACCTAGACGTAATCACCTGATGCCCAAGATCAATTACATCCACACACGACTCGGTCTTACACACTCGACAAGTCATTATATACTGTGTAATTCAAAATGTAGGTGGGTTTCCACGCACATTTTGTTTTGGTTTCTTGGTTGATTTCTTGTGCGAGTCCTCTCGGAGGTCTCTAGTTGCTGTACGCCAGGCCACCCATGCCGCTCATCACGCGGAGCACGTTGTAGTTGACGGCGTAGACGCGCACCTGAGCCGTGCGGCCCGAGCGGACCGTGTTGACGGACACCGTGAGCTGCAGCGTGGCCTTGTCGATACGCGAGAAGTTGCACGTGCCAGACGGCTGGTGCTCCTCCGGCTTCAGGGCAAACGAGTACACGTTGATACCCTGGGCCGGCGTACGCGTGTGGTGCTGGTACGGCTGCACACGGGAGAAGTAGCGTCCCTCGCGCTCCGTGAAGCGGTCCTGGCCGTTGAGCTGGAGCTTGGCAACCTCCACCGGGTTCTTGCCCTCGCACTTGACTCCAGACGAGAGGATGACCTTGGCGAGCAGGTAGTTCGTCGTGTCCTCGAACACAAGCGCCTGGTCGTTGCCGCCCTGGCCCAGGTTGGTATCGAGCCACGACGCGCCACTGAGCGACGGACCCACCTGGGTGCCGAGACCCTGGATGAAGTAGGGTCCCGAGGGGCCCTCACCGCCAATCGTAGGAACACCCGGGGTGAGGCCGGCGCCGATCAGCGCACCGCGGCCCAGGACGTCCATCACGATGCCCTCCGTGCTGAAGTCGTCCGTGTAGTTGAACGGCTGGCAGCCGTTGACCTCAACGATGAAGCCCTGGTTCGGGGTGCAGTCGACGAACGAGTCGCGCTGGACGACCCACACGAGCTCCTTCACCGGGTGGTTGAAGTTCAGCTGGATCTTGTTCGAGCTCGACGTGATCGACTCGGCGCCCGTGAACTGCAGCTGCTCAATGAGGTACTCGTGCGTCTGCTGGGCGAAGCGGCGACGCTCCTCCGTGTCCAGGTAGATGTAGTCGATGTACAGCGAGGCGGCCGTCAGGGACTGGATGCTGACCGGCGCCGTCGCCGCCGTCGTGAGCTCATAGTAGCAGCAGTTGATCCACTGCTCGAACTCAATGTTGATGCGCACCTCGTGGTACTGGAGCGCGATCAGCGGGATCGCCAGACCCGGGTTGCGGCAGAACCAGAACTGGAGCGGGATGTACAGCGTACGCGCCGGGGTACCCGCGCGGGGGGCGCAGGAGTTCGTCAGCTCAGAGCCAGCGCACGAGGCATCCAGCGCAAAGCCGCGACGGTCCTTCATCAGCACGAGGTCGTGCGTGTTGCCGATCATGTCGTTCAGCGCCTCGACCGTGCCCACATCCTGGGACAGCTGCGTCCAGATCTGCATCCAGTCGCCGTACTGGCGGTCGATGCGCTGGCCGCCAATCTCGAGCTCCACCGTCTTGACGAGGCGGTGGCCGATGAAGTTGAGCCAGCGGAAGCGGTTCAGCTGGGTGACCGACGCGAAGTCCACGGCCGGGAGCACCACCTGGAGGTAGGTGCGGTACATCAGATCGGCGTTGCGGTTGATGACGGCCGTCACACGCTTGTTGAAGTCGGCCTGGCCGTTGAACGTCACCTCAATGGACTCCATGGCGAAGTTGGTATGACGCTTGTACAGGACCTTCCAGAACGTGATCTGGGGGGAGCCCGAGATGTAGATATCCTGCGCACCATAGCTGACGAGCTGAAGGAGACCACCACCCATGTTGTTTGTATGATCCTTAGCAAGAAAAATTATTCGCCGGCGAGGGCGACGCGGCGATGCACCAATGTCCAACGTGGTTGCGTTGGAGGTTGGGGTATTACATTGTCTCTTATGTCTTTGATCTGCCTTCCTTCTCAATCTCAGCCTCTCGTGCCTTCTTGAGCTTCTGGAGGAATGCAAGCACCTTGGCAGGAAAGCCGACTCCATTCTTGGACCACCTGCGAAGATTAATATCATCATACATACCCTTGAGTTCAGCGTCGGCATCCAGCAGACGTTCCATTTCGTCTGGCAAGCTTCTAGATAGCATAAGAATGGCACCCCATGACTTGCTCAATGGCACCTCATCGGGCTCAAGGGGTCCTCCAAGCTCCTCGTCTTTCAATTCCCGCTTCACATCATCGTAGTCCAAGTCAATCATCCGGATAATAACATCCAGAGTTCTCGGTCTGCCTCCACGACGGCGACGGCGGCGAGTACGGCCACCTTGGCGACCCTGCACCTTTCCAAAGACATCCCGAACAGGCGCACCCAGTCCAGCGGGGACGACCTTCAGGTTCTTCTTCGCATTCTCCAGGTCCTTGGCTTCTGTGGCCGGAGGCAAGTCGCCACCCCGTTCTTTCCGAGTGTGTCTACGCATTACTTACAGTAGAGATTTGCGTCGCCGCTTACGCCTTGGACAGCAGGTGCGCCTTCTTGGCACGAGCACGGAGCGTCGCCTTGCGGCCGGACGACTTGAGGCCGTGCGACTTGAGGACACGCTTCAGCGCCTTCATCGTCGGGCCACGACGACGGCGACCACCCGTAGCAGACAGAGAATCAGGGGAGAGGGTGGCAGGCATTTTGTTTTAAGGGTGAGACAAACTTTCAGGCTGAACGCAGGATGCAGCAAATGGAGCCTCTGTTTGCTGGACTTCTTGTCGGAGCTATCCTTACCAGCATCTTTGCAGCCTATGGATATCTCATGCGGAAGCGAGGGGGAGTGCCGAAGTCGCCCTCCTCTGAGAACCTTGCTGACATGGTACAGGAAGATCCAGGCGTGGTTGACTAAAATAACTACCTATTATACTAATGGCGTCGAACTTGGCGACCGCAGTCGGTAATCTAGGAAATGCTACAACTGGCACCCTTGAAGTGTCGACCCGCGCAATTGACCAGAGTGTCAAGCTCGTTGGTACTGCGGTCAATCAAGGAGGTGTCGTTGCTACGGCCGCCCTTGAAGGCGCCGGCGCAGTTGCCTCGTCTGCGGTAAAGAACACGAGTGAAGTTGCGACTGCATCTCTTATGGCTGCAAAAGACATCAGCAAGGTCGGTCTCAAGACAACAACTGCAGTGGTTACGAGTGCAGGTGAGATCACCAATGCAGCTGCAAGAACAACTGCAGAGGTCGCCACCGTGTCATTGGGCACCGTCGGTGCTGTGGCAAAGGATGCAAACAAGACAGTTCAGTTGAGTAGCCGACTCGCAACGGGTCTCACGAACAACGTGCTCGAGGGCATCACGAACATGAACCAGATTCTCGGTGGTGCGGGTGAGAACCAGGTCCTTGCGATTCGGAATACGCAGGAATCGACAAAGGCTGTCTTGACGAGCGGGATCGGAACCACTGCAGCAACCAAGCAGAAGCTTGACATTGAGTTTAGCAAGTTCGTCACGAACATGAAGGGGTCTATTCAGCAGCTCGCCACCCTTCAGGCGTCTAGCATTGAGTCGGTTCGTGTCTTCATTGTGAAGTTCTACTGCACGGGTATGTTTGCACGCATGTTTCGCACACAGTGTCCTCCCAAGGAACAGACCGATGCTGCGAAGATGGAGATGACCAAGTATGCACGGCAGCTGCAGGTTGCCTCGGGGACTCTGATGGCCGGGTTTGACAAGCTTGCGCTGGATGCACAGGCAAAAATAAAGTTGATTCCCATCACGGATACGCAGGTGATCCTGACCTCCTATAAGACGATCTTTGACGAGTACTGTAGTCAGGTTGCTGCTACAATGGAGTCGTACACGGCGACGACAAACGCCATTCTCGAAAAGCACAACATACTACTGAAGAAGGTCACTGAAGACCAAGCCGGTGGTCGGCGGAGATCTCGGCGCCGTCGGCATCGGCGTCGTCGGTCTACTCTAAGAGGAGCTTCGGCGTAATGTGCATCGCCTCCAACTCCTGCATCCACAGCTTCATCGCATAGGGGATAGTCTTCATCACGAAGTCCGTCTTGTTGCCACAGGCACCGCACGAGTAGATCCCCTCCACTGGATTCACCACTGCAAGTGTGCCACAGGTCTTGCACAGCCCCGTCTTGAACGGGTCGGACACATCCATCAGACGCTCCTTGGTAAACACCGAGATGCCGTGTGACAGCATACAATCACGTTCCATCTCACCCACACGCAGACCACCATCACGGCTGCGTCCCTCACACGGCTGACGGGTCAGCGACACGATCGGACCACGAGCACGAGAATGCTTCTTGTCAATCACCATGTGCTTCAGGCGCTGATAGAAGGTCGGCCCCATGAAGATCTCTGCCTGCATCATCTCGCCCGTCTGCCCATTGTACAGGATCTCGTTGCCGTAGGGATGCAGACCCATATCGATCATGTGCCGCTTCAGATCCTCCACCTTCAGGTGAGAGTACGGCGTACCATCGCCCAGCGTCCCCTTGCGCACACCGATCTTGCCGAAGATGTTCTCCATCAGCTGCGCAATCGTCATGCGAGACGGCACAGCGTGAGGATTCATAATGATATCCGGGCGCAGACCACTTGCCGTGAAGGGCATGTCCTCTTCCTCCATCATCATTCCGATCGTCCCCTTCTGACCATGGCGAGAGGACACCTTATCGCCAATCTGCGGGATACGCTCCGACACCGTGCGCACCTTGATGAACGGGTAGCCATCTGAGTTCTTGTCCTGCCACACACCATCAATCCGGCACTGCTCGGAGTTCTTGTGAGTCGTAGACGCATCCCGGAACGCATACCCCGCGGCATCATTGCGCAGATTAACCACCTTACCGATGATCACGTCATTCTCGTTGATCACCGAGTTGATGATCGGCAGCCCATTGTCCGAGACAGCTGCATACGACGTGTTCTTATACTTGCGAGTATTGTGCTTCTGCGGCTTCATGAACTTCTCCTCACGACCCGACGTCACGTTCCGGTGCTCCTCGTCCTTGTACATGCCATAGTAGAGCCCACGGAAGAACCCCCGCTTGACCGACGACTTGTTCATGATCACGGAGTCCTCCTGATTGTATCCGCCGTAGCAGGCAATGGCGACAATGCCATTGAACCCGAACGGCATCTCGTGCATCTTCAGGATATTCATGGCTCGTGTCTCCACGATCGGACGAGCAATGGAACACAACACATAGGCGTTCTTGTCCAGACGCTTGGCAAAGTTGCCCGCGTAGACGCACATGGCCTGTTTACCCATGGCGGACTGGTAGGTATTACGAGGCGACTGATTGTGGTCGGACAGGGGAATCGTCGATGCCATGTGCCCGACAATCAGCGAGGGATGGACCTCGTAGTGCGTGTGAGCAGGCGTCATCTCGTCTCGGCTCATGGCAATACGCAGCGTCTCACTCTCGGAGGGATCAATGTAGTCAAGACTTGCCTTGCACCACTCGTTCCAGCTCGTCGTATCTGCAGGGGGTGTCATGTTTGCCCGAAACACGGGGCGGACACAGCGCCCACCATCCGTCTCCACCGAGATGCTGTTCATCAGCGTATACCAGGCAACCGAGATGTGCGGATGCAGACGGCGGCTCTGCTTGGCTGCACGGAGACCTGTCACCAGTCCATGCGGGTCCTTGGTGTAGCCGACAATCACACCATTCACCGTCACGGACGTCCCCTCGTAGACTCGAGGCGTATCGATCCACTCGATGCCACCCGTCTCCTGCAGATAGTGAATGATCGTCGTGGACGGAGTGTGTTGAGAGATGGAGGTCAGCAGACTCATGTTCTTCACAATACCCACCGAATGACCCTCCGGTGTCTCCACAGGACACATGAAGCCCCAGCTTGTACCATGGAGCTTACGAGGCGCCAGCAACTTGCCCGACTTCTCCACCGGTGTCTGAATGCGGCGGAGATGGGACAGAGTCGCCGCATAGGACATCCGAGCCAGCACCTGCGATACACCCACCTTGGTCGCATTGGACATTGCCGCTGCCGTGCCCAGTCCCTGAACTGCAAAGTTGCCCGTTGCCAGTGCCTGCTTCAACTTACCCTCAATCGCCGACAGCTTCAGGATCTTGTACAAATTGTTGCCGTTCAGCACATCCATCGGACGAGGACCGCCCTCGCCACGCTTCCACGAGTCATTGTTGACCTCCTGTACGAACTCATTGCGAGTATCATTGCAGACCTTCTGGAACAGCTGACGGAACAGATGGGTCAGCAGGGCACCCGTCGTCACCACGCGCTTGTTCGGGTACGCATCACGATCATCCAGCGGGATCTGCTTACAATACGTCAACAGCAGTCGGCGGATCATCGAGCCCATCAGCATCGTCTTCCGAGCATTGTGAACCGGCGTGGTCGTCAGCTCACCCGCAAACCGCACGTGAGGTAGCAGCTCGGAGTTCAGCAGCTGACGGACATAGGCGCACTTGTCCTCCTGATTGGTTCCGTACTGCAGGTGGTTCGTCAGATACTGCACCGCCTCCTGCTGCGTGAACACCCGCAACTCCGCCGCATCACGGAACGAGGCCGCCAACAGCTCCACGTGCAGATCATCCTCGGATCCCCACACGATCTTGGTGATCGCCCGATCCGTCAGGACACCCAGCGCACGGAAGTAGATCACGACCGGGATATCCTCCCGAAACCGAGGCACACACGCCGTCAGCGGGTTGCCGTAGCCGTTGAACTTGGAGCTCAGACGGATCTCCAGCTTCTTCGGCGGCATCGTGAACGACTCGTGCAGAGACTTGATCTCCACCGAGTGCGTGTGCTTGGACGCCGACTTCTTGTTCTGGAAGATCATGATCCGGTTGTCCGCCACCTTCTCCTGGCACAGGATCGTGCGCTCCGACCCGTGAATGATGAAGTAGCCCAGAGGATCGTGGGCACACTCACCATACTCGGCCAGGCTCATCGGGTAGTCCTTCAGCAGACAGAGGCTTGACCCCAGCATCACGGGCAACTTGCCAAGGCTGATCCCCTCAAACACGTGCGACTCCTCATCATACGTGTCCAGCATCGGACCCTTGTAGGTGCGCACCACGAAGCGGATGTCCACATACATCTGCGCCGCATAGGTGAAGTTGCGGATCCGTGCCTCCATTGGAAGCATGGGCTTCACGCGACCTGTAGCCTCCTGAATACGGGGCTTGATATACGATACGTTCTCAAAGGACAGCTTGAACTCATACTTATACTTCTTGATCATCTCATCCTGCTCGTGCCAGACCGTGATGGGAGGAGTCGATTGCATAATCAGAGGGATCTTGTGGCGGACAAAGTCCTCGTAGGAGTCCACCTGGTGATCCACCATGCGACGAACGCCATTGCTGAAGTAGGCACGGACGGCATTCCATTCATTGATGGTGGGAGGAGCGGCTGAAGGGAGCGACGTCATGGTAGCTATTGGTGGTGCCTTCGCTGTAAATAAACTCATCCGTTTTGAATAAGTGATGTCCGGTGTCAAGATCCAAAAGGTTGATCACGTGGAGCCCGAGGTTCGCCGTCCCGTCGCGAACCACCGCAAGTCCATGCGAACCTTCCCTCGCGGGGTCATGAAGGGAACTCGCTCTCGCCATCGTGGCGGGGGAGGCGAGATTGTGCCTGTCAAGGATCCCGCCAAGCCACCTCCGGTTCGCAAGGGAACGCTCAGAATCCTGACCAAGAAGGGAGCCGATCTCCGTAGGAAGACCATCAAGCAGACGGTCAAGGACATGAACGATGGAACTGTCCGTGCCTCCCTGAAAAACTCCAACATCACCATCAATCCAAAGACGCCGCCCCACATTGCCCGTGAGATCCTTGAAGGCGGTATGGAAGCAGGAATGATTGTCGTCAAGTAGAGTAATGACATCTATTTGGGGGCCCCTTGGGTGGATGACTCTGCATTCTGCCTCGTCTTGCTTTCCTGATTCACCACTCCCTGCAGAGACTGCGCTGATGCAGACGTGGCTTGATATGTTTCAGGCGACCATTACATGTCCGAGCTGCAAGGAACACTTTGGCATTGCCCTCAACGGATATCGCAGACTGTACCCACAGATGGTCTCTTCCCGCCGAGAGTTCATGCTTGCCGTCTTCCGCATCCACAATACCGTGAATCGTCGTCTCAACAAGCCAATCTACGCCACGGTCGCGGATTGCTTTGAACAGCTGCGCACAAACGTCAAGACACGTACTGCGAAGGAGTACCGTATTGCCTATATCAATCACATTCGGCGGCATTGGAGAACGCTGCAGGATGCGTCTGGGTTTGCGGCACTGAAGAAGATCAATGAAATGAACAAGATCGAGACGTCGTATTTCCAGGCACACGAGAACAACTTCGAGGTAGACATTCCCGAAGACAATGTTCTTCCGCTGGGACATGCTCTTGATCCTCAGGGTGCAGAGACACCTAGTCCGATTCGCGTAGATACTCGCACCGCTCCTCGTCTGGGGCTGTTGAATGGCAGGTTTCAGGTTAGACGGTGAGTGCATACACGAGTTGGTTCCTGCATGGGGTTCCACGGCAGAGAGATATACGGATCCGTCTCCCATGAATAGCACTTCATCCAGGGGTGGCGGGAATCACGTCCCTCCTCGTAGAGTTCATCCGGATACTTGCCACGTCCAGGCAGAATGAAGTCCAGCTGTTCTCCAATCCCAAACGGCGGCGTCGGGTGTTCCCACGTGAACTCCGTGACCCGAGGAGCATCTACAATAGCCGACAACAACGGCGCTTCTGCATATGGATACGTCCAGCACCAATCCAGCACCTCCGAGGTCTTGAAGTAATGCAGCGTCCACGCTAGCGTCTTTTGGAATGCATACACCACCTTGTCCCAGTCCACCACACCATCCATGAGATGGAGAGCCATACGGTTCTCGATCGCATGTCCATCCCGAGCCACAATATGCCGATCCGTATCCTTGGCTCGCTTCATCAACACCTTTAGTTCATCATCTGCTGCTCCTTCCAGCGTTTGCTTTGTCATGTAGTGAACTGCGCGCCCATACCCGTCCTCTCGCAGAGAAAACATGGCAATGGTCGGCATAAAGTCATTTCCAAAGCACATGACGCACATCTCCACCCAGTCTTCAGGCTCCATAGGCAATACCCTGCAAAGAGCGGTTGCGTCAAACGTCGAATAGCCCGAATCGCGGTTCTCGCGGATCAGCTTGATGAACCCCAGGTCCGACTGCGCCACGGAGATCAGCACCAAGTCCGCATCCATGCCGTAGATCAGGATGTTGCGACGATCGTCTGGCTGCATAGACCGCAACCACGTGAAGATCTTGTGCTCTCCCTCACCGGGCTCATCGGTGCCCGACAAGAGACACTCGGGAAAGCAGAATCGCAGAGTATCCTCCAGCTCCACCATGAACGGCGTCCCGGGCGAGATCTGGTTCTTATCAAACAGCGCCGGTTCAGGGTTCCTCATGCGACGATAGCGTTGCTGTACGATCTTTGCATACGGCACCAATCCATCAAAGGCAATCAACACCTTCTTGCCATGCGCCACGTTCTGCAGAAACAGCCGCAGCGCACAGACCACGCTACCAATGGGGTTCTCGGGCTTCAGATAGGTGTGAATGAATGCATTGAAGTCCAGACCAAGCGCATCACACTCTAGCGCCACATCCCCGACCTCTTTTTGGATATGCTTGTGGGTTCGCAATAGCGAGGCAACGTAATACGGAATGCCCATTCCTGTTGTACGTGCCCAGCTCTAAAATGGATCTCGCCGCACCAAACTGGATTGAGGGTAGTTACCATGGCATCCACCACCTGCCCCATCTGCGATACGCAACTGCTCACCCACGCGTCCTACGGAGTTGCCAAGACAGCCGGATGTCGCATGTGCGACGAATCTGTCTGTCCTGAGTGCTATCACGGGATGCGTTACACCTGCAAGATCTTCAAGATTGAGAAGGAGAAGCACGTCTGCATCTTCTGCAAGAGCCTAGACTACAAGTACTTCATGTACAAGACGCTCTACGACTCCACGGGCGAGTTCATGTGTTCCGAGTGCGCCGAAGCTATTCTGACGAAGGAGTAAATGGTCGTGCTTGGCCTCGTAGTGCTTGCGTGCGTTGTCTTTTTCATGTACATGTGGAAGGTAGAGCCCACACCACGGCAGGGCTGCTCTACGTGCCCGAATCGGCGGAATACGGTGGATTAGGACACCAGCACCGAAATGGGCGTCATAATACGGATACGGCGGTTATTGTAGTCGGCCACGACGATATTGCCATTCGGAAGCATGGCAGTCCCATAGGGCACGTTGAACATCGCATCCGTGCCCGTGCCATCGGCAAAGCCGAGGGTGCCGTTTCCCGCAAGCGTGGTGACTACGCCGCTCGGAGTGATCATACGGATGCAGTGAGTACCGCTATCGCCGACAATGACATTACCGTCTGGAGTCACGCCGAGTCCAGACGGGTTCTTGAAACTCGCGCCCGCGCCTGTTCCGTCAACGTATGCGGTGGCATCGTTACCCGCGAGCGTAGTGACAACTCCACCGGGGTATGTAACTAACCGGATACGGTGGTTAAGGAAGTCGGCCACAACGATATTGCCATTTGGAAGTACAGCGATTGCGAGCGGCTGTCCGAACTGCGCACCTGTACCTGTACCATCGAGGTAGCCATAACTACTACCCGCGAGCGTAGTGACAACTCCACCGGGGTATGTAACTAACCGGATACGGTTGTTGACCTGATCAACTACGGCGATATTGCCATCCAAAAGTACGGCGACCCCATAAGGATACCAGAAGCTTGCACCCGCGCCTGTGCCGTTGGCGAAGGCGGGAGTGCCGCTGCCCGCGAGCGTTGTGACGACACCTGCGGGTGTCACGATCCGGATGCGATGGTTTTCCGTGTCAGCCACTACGATATTGCCATCTGGCAACAGGGCGATTCCGCCTGGAAAGCTGAAACTCGCACCCGCACCCGTGCCGTCGGCGTATGCGGGGGTGCCGCTACCCGCAAGTGTAGTGACAACGCCCCCCGGGTATGTAACTAAACGGATAGCTGAGTTAACTGAGTCAAGCACAGCGAGATTTCCATTTGCGAGCACGACGATTCCGCGCGGACCGTTGAACGTCGCGCCCGTGCCTGTGCCGTTGACAAAGCTCTGGGTGCCGTTGCCCGCAAGTGTAGTGACTTTCCATGTCGAACGAAAAATCATTGGATTAATAGATGGAATCCGCAACACGGTCGAATTCGGTGTAGCTCGGATTGCCACCTCGGATGCACGAGCAGTGGCACCTAGACTGGGAGGAGCTAACATAGAACCGCCTCCAGATTTGGTTACTTTGGCGGTAGTCCCCGCAGGAACGTACTGTGCAGCGGCCTTCACGAGGGCAGTGAAGTCAGACCCCGATGGGCGCAGCACCGGCATTATAGGTTGGGGAGAGATTATCTGGATTAGAGCTTGTTCGCATATGGGGATGTACAGTAGCTCAAGGTTGGCAATTGCGATAATCCTGTGAAGGCGATCTTGAGTATGCTGCTCGAAAAGAACGGCATACAGTAAATGTTTCCATCGGTTGCCAAGACACCTCCCTGCCATTGCTGATTGCCTGGGAACGATGCACCCCCTCCTACAAGCGTTGTGGTGCCTGCTGCTACATTCAGCTTGAGAATAGCGGTCGCATTGGCGGGTATGAAATAGATATTACCATCTGGACCAAGAACACCTCCTTTCCAGCCAGTTGAGCCAGTATACGTCGCACCTCCGGTGATGTTCGAGGTTTCGCCGGTTGCAACGTTGAGCTTGAGAATGCTAGTGGCGTCGTGTGGAGGAAAGTAGATGCATCCGTCTTGTGCAAGAATGCCTGATCCGTACCATCCACTTGCAACGTACGTTGCGTTACCTGTGATGTTCGTCGTCAGACCAGTGGAGACCTCGAGCTTAAGGATGTTCAATGCGTCCCGCGGTGTAAAGTAGATGTTGCCGTCCGGTCCGAGACATCCGCCAACCCATCCTCCTACCGTATAGATCGCACCCCCTGTGATCTTTGTGACCGCATTGGTGGATGGGTTCAGTTTGAGGATTTTGCCGTTCCACGGAGCAAAGTAGATGCATCCATCTGGACCGAGCGCACCTCCTTGATATCCCTCTGTTGCGCTGGCGGCGATGTTTGAGGTCTCGTTGGTTGCAACATTGAACTTGAGGATATTGTTGGCTGCCCATGGAGCAAAGTAGATACATCCATCTGGACCGAGAACGCCCGAACTCCATCCATATGCGGTATAGGTTGCACTTCCTACGATATGCGTAACTAGTCCAGTCGATACAGTGAGTTTGAGGATGTTGGCAGATCCTAGTGGCGCACCATAAAAGTTCCCGTCTGGTCCCAGAACACCACCCGTCCATCCACCTCCTGAATTAAATGATCCGCCTCCCGTAAAGGTCGAGCTCGTCATCGTCACACCCGTTGAATTCGCCGCTATCAATGACTTCAAATACGGTTGCCAGTCTCGTGCCCAACCCGTTAACGGGGCACCGGCTGCAGCCACCGGCGCCGTCACGCCGTTAATGACCACCGCGCTGGTCGTGGGCGACGCCAATGCACCGACCTGCGACGTACGAACAACTGCGCCCAATCCAGGTAGTGCTACAGACACTCCACCTGATTTGGATGCCTTGGCAGCTGCTCCAGCTGGAACGTACTGTGCGGCAGCCTTGACGAAGGAGGTAAAGTCAGACCCCGATGGGCGCAGGATAGGCATTATGAGTTGGGGAGAAATTAGGTGATCAGACGAACGAGATTGTTGTCCGTGTCGCCCACCACAACCGTGCCGTTTGGAGCCACGGCAACTCCGTAAGGTCTCCTAAAGGTTGCGGCTGCTCTACGTGCCCGAATCGGCGGAATACGGTGGATTAACCGGTGGGTGTTGCAGACTTGTATGGATGGTTAGCAGGTAGGTTCGCCTGGAGACCCCACTTCCACGCGAGGTAGCCTTCTACTTTCTGACGATCAGGCGTGGATAATACCGAATTATATGCAAGGATTTCAGATATCTGTCCTGTAAAGCGCGTCCCAGTGTCGCGCATAAGTCCGATGTATATAAAAGTCCCAGTATCATCCCATACGGGGGTGCCGTCGTTGAAGGCAAAGTTTGTCGGGCCGTATTCGCCTACATTTGTTCCATTAATGTTTTCCGACCAATTCAGAGTGGTTGATGCCGTAATAGAGAGTATAGTCTGTGTTGTGTAGGACGAAATGTTCGGAGCTGTTGAGTAATAAAAGGCATTATTTTCTGTTCCCCACGAGCGAAATGTACCGAACATGGTAAAAGGAGCCGGCCCGTTAGTATTAACAGTTGTTCTCACTATGAGGGTTTCATTCGCATTCACCCCCGTGGTCTTTGTGAAGACCACGAATAAGCTTAGTCCGTTGCTGAATGTCTGCGCAGGAACTGGGCTTCTTAGACCTGTAAGGGACGGAGCGGTAAACTGTAGGCTTTTGTTGGCGACGTACGTTGGCGCCGTTGAAACCGCGTCGGCGAACAATGTTGCGGTGTACCCCTTCCCTGACTTATCCACCCAGTTTGAGATCGTTGCACCAGCAGATGGTATCGTACCGGTTGCCGCCGGATCTGCTCCATCTAACCACAGAACAACTCCTGCAACGCTCGTCTTCACATTGAAGGGTACAGCCGGAACTACGGCAGGCGGCGTCACACCATTGATGATCACCGCACTCGTCGTGGGGGACGCGGCGGCACCCATTTGGGATGCCCGCGCGATTGCACCTAAGCTAGCAGGTGCAATCATCATACCGCCTCCAGATTTGGTTACTTTGGCGGTAGTCCCCGCAGGAACGTACTGTGCGGCAGCCTTGACGAAGGAAGTAAAGTCTGACCCCGATGGGCGCAGCACCGGCATTATTACTCTTCTAGTAAACAAATGAAGCTTCCCAAGATCAACTGGAAGTGGGTTGCCATCTGGTTCTTTGTGGGTATCTTTACGCGTTCATTGTTCCTGACCTACTTTGAGGAGCACTTCACGGCTCCTTCAGGCCAGGTTCGGGCTGTCAACTGCCCCGATGGTACACGCACCACCACTGGGCACTGTCTCATGGAATAGAGGCGCCTGACGCAGCATCACCTTCGTCCGGAACCGCTTGGCATCAAAATACTCCGACACCGTATCCTTGACGACCTGCGGGTCAAAATCCTTGCAGGAGAAGACATCCAGATACATGGAGTTGTTCTCCTCCACAAAGTGAGCGGCAATGTTGGACGTCTCAATCAGCTGGATGAGCGTGTAGCCCTTCTTGTTGCCCGTACCAAACATGACCACCTGCGGATCCCCATACGGCACCATGTCAATGCGCTTAACCAGGGACCTTGCGAAACTTGAGACGACAACCGGATTTCCGATCATCTTGGGCGAACAACCGGCGGCATCGAGGATGAGGTGCTTACCCCAGGTGCGGAGAACGGTGGGAGCCTTGGACGTGAGTGCCATATAATATTAACGCCGAGCGCGTCTGTAAGTCTTACGCCTGCGAGTCTTACGATGGCGAGTGCGGCGGCGGCGTCCACCTTCAGCCGGAGCGTCTCCGGCATCTTCGTGGATATCCAGACGACCAACCGTAATGTTATCAATGGGAATCTGTACTCTCTTTGTCGGGTCGAAGAATGCAAAGTTGGGGTTCTCCCGCCACCATCTTAATAGCCACGCTGCATCAATATACCTAACGAAAAATCTAGGTGGGTTACCGGGCACCTCTTGTGTGAGGCTAATTACGACGGCGTCTTGTACAGGAACTTCGAATGTGATTGGATCCCTCCATCCAATCACAGACCGCCGTACATGTAAATAAGGAGCTTCGCCTGGGGGTAGACGGCTCTCCTCTTCAAGTCGATCCAGCTCAGCGGCGGCGGGGGCGGCGGCGGGGGCGGCGCGGGCGGCGACGGCGGCAGCAGCAGCTGGGTCAACCCCGAGTGCACGCAAAGCGGCGTGGGCGCGGACGAGGCGGTCGCGGGCGGCGTCGAGGTCGCCGCCGAGGTTGCCGAGGAGGGCGCGGGCGTAGGCGCGGCTTGCGGCGACGTACTCGGCCTGTGCGGCGGCAATGGCATCGCCAGGAGCAGCCGCAACTGGAGCAGCCGCAACTGGAGCAGCCGCAACTGGAGCAGCCGCAACTGGAGCAGCCGC
>Ga0209088_10000253_pt1 | contig 38851 bp, 40 predicted proteins | sample S_140625_EF_Meta_FD_187324 | JGI IMG/M metagenome (GOLD analysis project Ga0209088, IMG submission 187324) | Freshwater microbial communities from Lake Simoncouche, Canada to study carbon cycling - S_140625_EF_MetaG (SPAdes) (version 2) | ecosystem: Environmental > Aquatic > Freshwater > Lake ... | reverse complement strand
GACATGCAATGCCTGAGAACGCTCGAGCAGCCAGGCACCTTGAGGAGATGGCACACCGCGAGAAGCCGGACCACGGCCCTGACGATCGGCTGAGTCGATTCTAATTAGACGATCAATACGATTCACCTTTTTGGCCAATCGACGCACCGAGGCATCGCCAGATTTAGTTTTCCATAACTCGAACGGTTGACCGTGCCAGCGCACCAAAGGTAAAATGGATTCGAATAATTTAGTTTCGCGCGTCATTTGCAGCAAAAACTTTTCCGCCAAGGGTACACTTTCAGCCTCATGTCCGTAGGCATGAATACGTCCGTCAGCCTCAACTTTAGTCGTCACGGCTTTACCTAAATCATGTAATAATACAGCGAAGCCGACGATGAGGTCTTCATCGCGATCATTGAGTCTTTCAGCCGCAAAAACGTCCATACACTCGAGCGTATGAACCCAAACATCCCCCTCTGGATGCCAAATCGGATCCTGCGGCACATCAATGATTGCATGCAACTCAGGGAAGAACTTAGTCCATCCACATTCACGTAAGAAATTCAATCCTAGGGACGGTTTTACTCCGCGAAGAATTAATTTACTCCACTCTTCGAATAATCTCTCGGGTGGAAGATTGTAAAGATTAAGTGAGGCACAAAGTTCTACGGTTTCTGGAGCGACGGTGAATTGTAAGCGCGCAGCAAATTGCATGGCACGAAGCACACGCAAGGGATCTTCGCTAAATTTTAAAGAAACGTGACGCAGTACTTTTGCTTTGATATCAGCCAAGCCATTGTACGGATCTACAATTTCACCTGTAGCTGGATTCCACGAAATTGCGTTGATGGTGAAGTCGCGACGTTCGGCGGCGTCTTTCGGCGTCATCGTGGGATCCGCTTGCACTTCAAAATCTTGGTGACGTGCACCCGTACGATTTTCACGACGAGGCACCGAGACATCAATCGGCATGTCTTTTAGTTTCGTGACACCAAAAGCCGCACCCACAGTGATAATTCCAAATCTTTTACGCAGGGCGTTTTCGATTTCGCGCGTGCCGATACCGAAGACTTCGATATCTAGATCTTTAATCGGCAGGCCAAGTAGAGCATCACGCACGCAACCACCGACAACATAGGGCGTACCTCCAGCCTTCCGTAAAAGTTCGAGAACTTCGACGGTGTCGGCATGTTCGCCCGTGAAGGCGATGAGATTCGGTCTGACGTCAGGCACAGTGATAGGTTTAAACCTCTCACCTAAATGTGGCGAGTGGTTTTAGTGATTAAAGATTCGTCGTATAGCCCTGCTTAATGAGCCAAGCTTTCGCAGTTTCACGTCGATCACCCTGCAAAACTATTTCACGGGCCTCTAATGCACCGCCCGTGCCTAAAGCCTTTTTTAATTCTTTCAGTAGAGCATCACGAACCCGCATTTCTTGAGATTCGATCCACAGACCTTTAATAAGGGTGACCTCTTTTCCGCCACGGCCTGCTCGCTCATACTGTAAAATAAGTTTTCCGCGTTTAGGTTTCGCGGGCTCGACTGGTGTAACCGGTTTAGGTGGTGGACCTGGGGGCAGACCCTCCGAGGGCAAAGAATCAAATGGGTTGTCGCTCATCAGCCGCGTCCGCAGGTACCCGCGCCAGGTTTACCGCCTTGGAGAGAAATAAGTGCTTTTTCGTAGGATCGACGGCGAAGATAGTGGTCGAGGTCGGCCGGCAGACCCGAATCAGGCGAACTGATTTCAGCGTCTAATGACTTAAGAGCCTGTAAAATATCGTCTTTGGAGGCCTTGGCGGACGTTAAAGATTCGAGGGCTAAAATGATACGCTTTGTGCGTTCTGGGTCCATTATTGGGAGGTTAGTACTTAATTTAGGATGGGGCAAGCCTAGCAGGTAGTTTTCATTGTGGACAAAAGGCGGGGAGATTCCCTATACCAAACCTTCCTCTGGATGGATAGCTCAGTTGGTTAGAGCGCCTGCTTTACACGCAGGATGTCGTGGGTTCGAGTCCCTCTCCGTCCACCATTTTAATACACACCTATGACTGACGCCAAGAAGAAGCACACCCTCTCCGCCCTCGTTGAAAACAAGTTCGGTGTCTTGGCTCGCGTCGCTGGAATGCTCTCCGGTCGCGGTTTCAATATCGAAACCTTAAACGTTGGTCCTACGCACGACCCTGCTTACTCACGCATCACCGCCACCGTTGTTGCCGATGACGCTGCCTTGGATCGTTGTGTTAAGGCCCTCGATAAACTGATTAACGTTATCACCGTTATTGATTTTTCTCGCGAAGATGTCGATCACGTCGCCCGTGAACTCATTTTGTGCAAAGTGAAGTGTGATAAAAAATCACGCACCGAAATTTTAGAAATCGCCGGATTATTCCGTGCGAAAGTGGTCGACGTTTCACACGATTCTCTGGTGATTGAATTCACCGGTAACGTTACCAAAATCACTGCTTTCCTTGATTTAATCCAACCTTTCGGAATTTTAGAAACTGCTCGCACAGGTGCTGTTGCCCTTTCGCGCGGTTCTAAAAAGAAGATCTCTTAATTTTTTCTATCCCTACCATGCCTGCAAAAGTGTACACTGATAAGGACGCCGACCTTGGTTTCCTAAAAAACAAAACCCTCGCCGTTCTTGGCTTTGGCTCACAAGGCCACTCCCATGCGATGAATCTTCGCGATAGCGGACTCAACGTGATTGTCGGTCTCTATAAGGGATCCAAATCCGCTGCCGCTGCGAAGAAAAAAGGCTTCAAAGTCTACGAGACTGCGGAAGCTGTTCGTCGTGCTGACGTCATGCTCGTGGGTATCCCCGACATGAAACAAGCGTCTGTCTGGGAAAAAGATATCGCCCCTAATTTAGGTAAAGGCGGTAAGACTGTTCTCTTCATCCACGGTCTCTCCATTCACTACAAGCTAATCAAGCCCGCGAAGAATGTTGATATCGCGATGGTCGCTCCGAAAGGTCCTGGCCACGTGGTTCGCGCTCAATACGTCGAAGGTAAAGGCGTTCCTGCGCTTATCGCAGTTGAACAAGATATTTCAGGTAAAGCTACCAAGACTGCGCTCGCTTGGGCCAAAGGTATTGGTTCAACCCGCGCTGGTGTAATCAAAACCTCTTTCAAAGAAGAAACCGAAACCGACTTGTTCGGCGAACAAGCCGTTCTTTGCGGTGGTGCTTCTGAACTCGTTAAAGTGGGCTATGAAACTCTCGTTAAAGCAGGTTACCAACCTGAGATGGCTTACTTCGAGTGCTTACACGAATTGAAACTCATCGTCGACCTCATGGTTGAATCCGGCATCTCCGGCATGCGTTTCTCCATCTCCGAAACCGCTAAGTACGGTGACATCACCCGCGGGCCTCGCGTGATTAACAGCGGATCGCGCAAAGCGATGGAACAAATTCTCAAAGAAATCCAAGATGGTACTTTCACCAAGCAGTGGGTGAACGAATACAAGGGTGGCTTAAAGAATTACAATAAGCTGCTCAAGCAGGGTGAAAATCATCCGATCGAGAAGACCGGACAACGTCTCCGTGCCCTCATGCCTTGGGTACAAAAGCGCAACATCAAGGGCGCTCAAGCCGAGTATACGACCAAATAATATTGGTTTTATTACCTCTAAAGGGCCGACGTTGTCGGCCCTTTTTATTTTGCAGTTTTACAATGGGCGAAAAATAGTTGTTTTAGAAGCACCCCACTATGAGCTCCGATCCTATACACACGGACGGCTTTTTGGCTCGTTTGATGCGAGACCAATTAAAGCTGTCGATTACCTGTGCCCTGTTTTTCGTCACCGCGTTAATCGCCCTTCCCCTCCTAAATTATTTTCAACCTGAGTGGATGGCGCAACGTGTGGCCGGATTCACACTCACTTGGCTTATCCTCGGAGTACTCTTCTTTCCCTTCGTTTGGATCATCTCTTTCTGCTTCATCAAAAAATCAATCGCTTTAGAAAATACTGAAGCCGCGGCTGCGAAGGACAGCCAAAATAAATAAGTCATGATCCTCGCCGAAGTTTCCCAAGTAGATCCATGGATTGCCATCTGCTCGCTCATCACCGTCGCCATCACCGTCGCCATGGGTTTTTGGTCCGCCGGTAAATCCAAGAACGCGGGCGACTTCTTTGTCGCGGGTCGCTCCGTCTCGGTCGGTTGGAATGCCTCAGCCATCTCGGGCGAATATCTCTCCGCTGCTTCCTTCATGGGCGTAGCGGGTATGGTCATGGCCACAGGCTATGATGCGCTGTGGTACCCCGTTTGTTACGCCTGTGGTTACTTATTTTTATTATTATTTATCGCGGGTCCCCTTCGTCGCTTTGGTGCTTATACGATACCTGACTTCGCTGAAGGCCGCTACGACTCACCCGTCTTCCGAAAAATCGCGGTGTGCTTTGTTCTCTTCATTGGTTTCTTCTACACGATGCCGCAGATGAAAGGCGCGGGCACGACGTTGTCTTATATTTTCCCTGATCTTCCTTACTGGGTCGGTGTCGCCGTCGTCGGTGCAGTCATCACGCTCAACGTTTCTCTCGGTGGCATGAAAGGAATCACGTTAGTCCAAGCCTTCCAATATTGGCTAAAGGTTTTCGCCATCACTCTGCCGATATTTATTTTAGCCTCAGTCGTCGGACATTACGAACATCACCTTGATGCCAATAAAACTGCGTTTGAAACTACCGCACCTAACACCTCACAAATAGAACGAAAAGTTTTACCGGCGAAAGCTCCCAAAGACGAACAGTGGATTGCACCGTTTGGTAAGCTCACCACCAAGGCTGTTGATGCGTCTATCGCAGCGGCTCCGACTCCTGAGGCCAAAGCGACCATCGAAGCCAACAAGAAGCCCTACTCTCTTCTCTATACTTACTCGTTAATCATCGCCTTGGTGTGTGGTACCGCGGGTCTGCCTCACATCTTAGTTCGCTTCTATACTAATCCCGATGGCGTAGCGGCAAAACGCACCACCATGTGGGTCATGATTCTGATCGGTATCTTCTACGTTTTTCCTCCTGTTTACGGGGTGATTGGACGTTCACTGACGCCTGAACTTTATGACGCGGTCGGAGCTAAAGGTACAGACAAAGTAGTGCTCGAATTACCTACGCTGCTTGCCGGAAAAAATTATCCGCTTCTTGGTTCCATTCTTTCAGGCATCACCTGTGCCGGTGCCTTCGCGGCGTTCATGTCCACTTTCTCTGGACTACTCGTGTCGATGACCAGCGCACTTGCGCACGATGTTTATGGTCGAATGCTGAAACCCGACTCCACACCCGAGCAACGTCTCACCGCCTTTAAGTGGGCGGCTGTTATTATCGGTGCCGTAGCAATCGGACTTGGCACACAAGTCGAAGCTCTCGAAATTAATTTCATGGTAGGGCAAGCATTCGCCATCGCGGCCGCCAGTTACTTCCCACTTTTATTTATGAGTGTGTGGTGGCGCGGTATGACCATGAAAGGCGCAGCCACTGGAATGTTAGTCGGCGGACTCTCTGCTCTCGTTGCGATTTCTCTCACCTCGATTTCGGATGTCGCCAACGCCGCCGCCAAAAAATTACCCGAAGCAGAACGTGCGGCGTATTGGGCCGATCATTTAATTTCTAAATCCATCGCCGATTATTGGGTCGCTCACCCCCTCGCCCGTATTCTTTGCGAACAACCCGCCATCTGGGCCGTGCCTCTTTCGATTACACTGATGATTGTAGTTTCGAAATTAACCGCACGTCAGATTCCCGGCGACATTCGGATGAAAATGCTTGTTTTACATGCCCCTGAAGCACTGGGACTGAAGCAAGAATACATTAAGGAACAAGAAGGCCTGGGCCATTAATTAGGGAAGTAAAGATGTTTAAGCCCCTTAAAATCGTCGGGAACTGAAGTTGAAACTTGGAAGTCTCAACCGGAGGGGCTTGGATAGTTGTGTGGACAAACAAACCGAAGAAGAAATTCCTGGCCATCGCCTGATCCAATCATTGGCAATCTTCATGGCTGCGGTCGCTTTGGTCTCATCCATCATGATGACCTACAAAGGTGCTCGCGTTTATCTGGGAATCGGGAGCGATCCCTTCGGTCGTGATTTAATCGTTGGCACATGGATTGGTATTCCCACCGCAATCGCGGGCGCCATCTGTGCCTACATGGCAATCTACGGACGTGGTTGGAATTTTTTCCGAGTAACCAGCATCGTTCTCATGGCAGCCAATTTACTTGTGCCGCTCAGTTGGATTATCATGTCATTAACGAAATCCGTTTAATTTAGAATGACCTCACCGCTCATCATCGTTACGCGAGGTAGTCCACTAGCCCTTCAACAAGCTAAGGATGCGGCACAACATTTAGAAAAATCTTTACAGGTAAAAACAGAAATTAAAATTCTTACGACTACGGGCGATCAACAAGCAGCCTGGTCACTAGAAAAACAAGGAGGCAAAGGTCTTTTTACCGCTGAACTAGAACAAGCCCTTCAAAAGGGTGAAGCCGACGTTGCCATTCATAGTGCGAAAGATCTGCCCACTGAAATGCCGACGGGTCTGACGATTGCATCCTGCTTACCTCGGCGCGATCCACGCGATGTTCTCGTTCGCCAAACACAAATTCAGTCACCGCAAAAAATTGCGACAGGCAGTCCGCGCCGTCGCGCCCAAGGTGCTCATATTTTTCCCCACGCCACTTGGACAGAACTGCGTGGCAATGTAGATACCCGACTCAAGAAAATCGTCCAAGGTGAAGCCGAAGCTACTTACTTAGCTGCTGCCGGACTCAGCCGTCTGGGTATAGAAAAATGGGATGGTTTAGTTTTCGAACCTGTAGAGATTGCTAAAATGGTGCCAGCAGCCGGACAAGGTGCAGTGGCGATTCAATGTCGCACCACCGATGTTGCTCGCTACCAAACCGTGGGCTGTGCCAGCACAAGTTTTTCTGTAGCGATTGAGCGACTCTTTCTCAGTAAACTCGGAGAAGGCTGTCACACCGCCTTTGCTTGTTATCATCATGCCGATAAAATTTACCTCTTTAGGAACGATTTCGGATATCGCGCCTATCCTTTCATTGCATCGGATTTGACGATGGCATCATCACAAGCAGATTTAATCTTAGCTCAATTACTGAATCGTTAATCATGTCCAAACTCCCTTTAAGAGATCGTCACATCGTCCTGACCCGCCCCGAAGGACGCGGTGCTGACTGGAAAGAATTATTAATGAAATCGGGCGCTTCGGTAGCCGAGCTTCCTTTAATTGAAATTTCTTTTGAGCCCGATGCCATGGTCCTCACGGAAGTCTTAGATGGTATCGGCGAGTATGATTGGCTTGTTTTCACCAGTCCCAACGGAGTACGCGGATTTTTTAATCGCTTCTTCGAACGCTTCGCTGACATCCGCTCCATCGGAGGACTAAAAATTGCCTGCGTCGGACCCGCTACCGAAAAAGCAGTGCGGGCTTTGCATTTAGAGCCCGATATCACCTCAACACATGCTGATGGACTTTCTTTAGGCAAAAAGATGATGGATTCGTATGATATGGAAAATCAGAAAATTTTAATGGCGACGGGGAATCTAAGTTCACCCGAACTCGCTTCCCTCCTGCTCGATCAAGCGATGGCGATTGTCGATGTACTCAAAGTCTATGCGACCGAAGAAAGACCAGTTACCGAGTCGCCTGAAGCCGCAGAGTTTCGCCGTCGCGGTGCCGATATCATTGTTTTCGCCAGCCCCTCAGCGGTGGAGTCCTTTATTCACCAGGCCGCCGCACTGCGTCCTGAGTCAGGAGCTAAACAACCTAAGGCGGTTGCGATCGGACCCACAACAGCCGATGCGATGAAGCGTTCGGGCATTCCTCTGGCCGCGGTGGCGAGTGCACCTACCGCCGAAGCGATTCGCGATGCGGTCATTTCCGCACTTCGAGAATGATTGGTTCCACTAAAATAAAAGTTTGTGGCATCATGCATGCTGCAGATGTCGCTAGCGTGAATCATTTTGGGGCAGACTATCTGGGCGTCAATTGTTGGGCGGGGTCACCGCGCTTTGTTCATCCAGCTTTACGTAAAAATCTTTTACGCGAAATCAAATCCGAACAACGCATTGCGGTTACGGTCAATCCCACTTTAAGCGAAACGCAGCAACTCATCGATGAAGGTTTCGCCGCAGTACAAATCCATTTTGATCCCAGCACTAAAGCGTGTGACGTGCAGGCCATCTCTAAAAAAATCGGCGCTGAAAATATTTGGTTAGCGCCGAAAGTTCCTCACGGCATTGATTGGCCCGAAGAAATTATTTCTTTAGCAAAAACTTTTTTACACGATGCCCACGCCGCGGATGCGTTTGGTGGCACGGGAAAACAGTCTGACTGGGAGCGCTTTAAAAAACTTAAAAACTTACACCAAAATAAGATCTGGGTATTGGCCGGCGGACTGGGACCTAAGAATATTCTCGAAGCATTGGGGTCAAAAGCTGACATTTTAGACCTTAATAGTGGGGTTGAAATCAGTCCTGGGTTAAAATCTGCTGAAAAATTAGCCGAAATTTGTTCCCTCTTGCTCAATAATAAGCAATCATAGTCCGTAAATCTCCTGGGCCCGACTTGGCATAGCGTGTGCATAAGTGGACTTGCTCAACCGAAAACCAAACTTAACCTAAAACACACAAAACTATGAAGCTCGTAACCGCTATTATCAAACCCTTCAAACTCGAAGAAGTGAAGGACGCTCTCGCCGAAATCGGCATCGAGGGTATGACCGTTACCGAAGTCAAAGGTTTCGGCCGTCAAAAAGGACACACGGAAATCTACCGTGGTTCTGAGTACACGGTTGATTTCTTGCCTAAGGTAAAGATCGAAGCTGCCGTCTCCGACGAGCAGGTCGAAAAAGCCGTAGCCACCATTTCGAAAGCCGCTCACACCGGTAAGATTGGTGACGGTAAGATTTTTATCACCTCCCTCACTGATGTTATCCGCATCCGTACGGGCGAGCGTGGTAATTCAGCAATCTAAGCGACTGCGATATTACCACGAAAAGGGCGACTTCGGTCGCCCTTTTTTGTTTCTGCTTCAAATCGACACGAGCTATGCCTTGCACTGGCAAGACGTCCCCGACTAAATAGATTTCATGTCCACCCCTGCATTCGAGCAGCGCATACTTCTCTTGGTCGCTCTCTGTCTTTGCCTCGCAGGCTGTGGTGAAAAGGAAACAACCGTCGCAAAAAAAGCCCGCGAAGGAATTTTAGTGATAAACAATTCCGCCGAGCCCTCGGCCCTCGATCCACAGGAAATCACGGGTATGCTGGAGTCGCGCATCGCCTACTCTCTTTTCGAAGGCTTGGTTAACTTTGACCCTAAAGATTCCCACACCATTCCCGGTGTAGCCGAAAGTTGGTCTTGCTCGGCTGATGGGAAGGTTTGGACATTCAAATTAAGAAACAATGCACGCTGGTCCAACGGCGACCCCGTCGTAGCCGTGGATTTCCTTTTTAGTTTTCAACGAATTCTCATGCCGACCTTTGGAGCAGAATATGCCTCCATGCTTCACTGCGTTAAGGGCGCCAAAGATTATACAACCGGAAAAATTAAAGACTTCAAAGAGGTCGGCTTTAGATCGCCCGACCCTCATACGCTCATTGTCGAATTAGAAAATCCGGTCCCCTACTTCCTCCAACTAGTTTGCCACAACAGTTGGCTACCGGTTCATCCTCCCACGATTTTAAAATTCGGAAAAATCGATGAGATGCACACACCATGGACTCGACCCGGTAGCCTCGTTGGTAACGGCGCCTTCATCTTAGATAGTTGGGAAGTCGCCCGCCAAATCGTGGTTAAGAAAAACCCCTACTACTGGGATGCAGCCCAAGTCTCCCTGAACGCCGTAGAATTCAAAGCCATCTCAGATTTATTTGCCGAAGAGCGGGCCTACCAAGGGGGCGAACTCCATATCACCGGTTCTGTTCCGCCTTACAAAATTGTGCAACTCGTCGCCGACAAAGCGCCGGATTTACGCCTTGATGCGTTTCTCTCGGTTTCATTCATCCGCATCAACACGATGGTAAAAAATAATGATGCTGTGCAAAAAGCACTTTCGGATACGAGAGTGCGACGCGCCTTGGGTATGGTTATTAATCGCCAGCAAATTGCCGATCGGGTTTTAAGATCGGGCGAATCACCCGCCTACTACTACACGCCCACGGGCACGGGAGGATTTACTTCACCCGCCCTATGGAAAGAAAATATCGAAGAAGCCAAAAAACTCATGGCAGAAGCGGGTTATCCCAATGGCAAAAATTTCCCGAAATTAGAATATCTATTTAACACATCAGAAACTTCCCTGCTCGCCGCTCAAGCCTACCAAGAAATGTGGCGCCAAAGTTTGGGTATCGAAGTAGAACTAAAAAATCTGGATTGGAAAGTTTATCTCAGCTCACTGCACTCGGGTGATTATCAGCTCGCCCGTTCGGCTTGGAGTGGTGATTACAACGACCCCAATACATTCCTCGAAATGTTTATTAGTGGGAATGAATTAAATCAAACCGGGTGGAGTGATTCACTCTACGATGAATTCATTAAGTCTGCCGCGGTGGAACAAAGTCCGGCCAAACGCCTTGAATTATTTGGTAAAGCCGAAGCACGTTTAATCGAGTGTGCACCAATTATTCCGGTCGTTTTTAATAAAAATAAGTTTTTAATTCGTCCCGAAGTTCAAGGCTGGTATCCCACTTTACTGGGCGAACACCCCCTTAAATGGGTCAAACTGGTCCCTCTCGAAAAATGAAATTACTTAAAAAGTTTATCGGCGGACAAGAAAAGCCTCCTGCCCGGTCGGACCTTAAAAAAATATTGATGAGTGCCCTAGCGGTCGGACTCGTCATCGCTGGCCTAACTTATGTTGATCGAGAAATTGGAACCTTAGTTCTGCTGGGAACCTTTGGTGCTACTACTTTTATTGTTTTCGCTTATCCCGATTCCCCTTTTGCCCAACCGCGCAATGTCCTGGGTGCTCATATCATTGGAGCAACCATGGGGTTATTATGTTTAAAGTTTATTGGACCTCAGTGGTGGAGTCTGGGCATCGCCGTAGGATTAACCGTGGCCCTGATGAAACTCCTTCGAGTCGTCCATCCACCTGCTACCTCCAATCCCATCGTCGTATTCCTCACCAACCCTACTTGGTTTTTTCTACTTTGCCCAACGATTGCCGGTGCGCTCATCATTATAATTTTAGCCCTATTTTATCACAATATGTCTCGTGAAAGTAATTGGCCCACCTATTGGTAAATTTATGAACCCAGAAAAAAAACTTCAAGAACTCGGACTCACCCTACCCCAGCCTCCTGCCGCTGCGGGTGCTTATGTTCCTGCCGTCCGGACGGGGAACTTGCTTTATTTAGCGGGAACGTTGCCGATGCGTGATGGAAAAATGGTCTACGCCGGTAAAGTCGGCCAAGAAATTAATTTAGTACAAGCTGCGGAAGCGGCTCAACTTTCTACCTTGAATGCCCTCGCTAATGCCAAAGCTGCACTGGGGTCGCTCGATGCGGTTGTCCGCGTGGTCATGGTCAATGGCTTCGTCAATGGCATCGACGGCTTTAGCGACAGCCCCAAGGTACTCAACGGTGCCTCGGAGTTTTTATTAAAAGTATTTGGCGACGCCGGCAAACACGCGCGGGCTGCGGTTTCCGTCAACGGTCTGCCTCTCGGCGCAGCCGTGGAAGTACAAATTATTTTAGAAGTCCGTTAAATTAAAAGTCGCTCAGCGTAATACTCGTTAAATCAATTTGGAATGCCTTCTTCCCAGGAGGACTTCCACAATTACCGATTTGCGTAATCGCTTGTTTAACCAGCGTAGCGATTTGTGAATTTTTAGGCTTCGTAAGCCAACTCGAAAAATTCACATTGCCCGCTGCGTCGACTCTTAAAACAACGCCGCAGTTTCCAGATCCTAAATCAACCTCAGCAGAAGCGAGACTAGTTAAAGCTGATTGAAAACGGGCCTTAACTTCGCCTGCATAAATTTGGAGTTCACTCGCACTACCGCCCTCGCCGCCGTTATCGCCTTTACCGTAGTTCCGTCCGGCTTTAACTGACACTCCACTAATTCCCGCTACCTTCGAGGAGGTACCTTTTCCACCTTTGGAATTATTGAACTCACTCAAAGTTGTTTTCGAGTTAGTCGATGAAGAACTCTTCGCGGTACTTTTAGTCGTCGCATTTTTTGAACTCGGAGAACGACTCGCTTCACTTTGGGGGGCGGACTCTTGCGTGTTTTTCTCAAAATCAAATTTTTTTATTTTTACCATCGAGACGCCTTTTTTCGTTCCCGTTTCTTGTCCTTGAGCCACGCCATCGGCTTTGCCAACCTCGCCCGGACGACGTCCAGGAATACCATTTAAATCAACCAAGAGAGGATCCACTGGTTCGAGCGACTTTCCTGATTGTCGGGACGCATACCACGACGCACCTACCAGAACGGCGATAATACCAATGTGAACGGCGATTGAACCAATGACTCCTTTGCTCTCACTTGCCATGGTTAGCGAATTTCTGTGTCTAGGCCAACTTTGGTTAAACCTTTGGCCTTCGCCAGCGACATGACATCAATAATTTTTTGATAAGGTAAAGTAGCATCACCACGAATACGAACGATGGGCTGCACGGAGTCCGCCATCCCAGCAATCAAAGCAAATTCACTTTCCAATTGTGACTTGGTTAACGATTTTCCACCCATCGTATATAATCCATCGCGACCAATAGATACGAAACGATACTGCTGTTTTGATTCCGCAGGTTTACCCGAACCTTTTTCTGCTTTAGGTAAATTAACCGCCGTCGTTTGTTCCAAAACAGGCGTCGAAATCATGAAGATAATCAGTAAACAGAAACACAAATCCAACATGGGTGTGACGTTTAACTCATTCATCACATGCAACGGACGGAGCTTGGAAAAAGAACGGGCCATGAACGATTACGCATCCTCCCAACCAGGGAGCGCCGTGTTTTGACTAGATAAATCCACAGGATTAACTGTCGGTTGAATGATGGGATTAGGCGTGCTTACTGCTGGGCCCTGTGCGGCCTGAGCAGCGCGGCGTAATGCTTCACGTTCTTGTAGTTGTTCGAAGTTAGCACGCGCTTCACCTTCGAGTTCTAGCTCAATACGATCCGCCAAAGTACTCGCAAAGTTTTCTAACTCGGTGGACATAATTTTTACCTGCGTTAATAAATAATTGTATCCGAAAGTTGCGGGGATAGCGACCAATAGACCGAGCGTAGTGGTAACGAGCGCTCCACAAACACCTGGTGCTAATTGAGAGATACTCGCTTTTTCGGTAAGAGCACCAAATGTGACCATCACGCCCCAAACGGTTCCGAGCAGACCTAGGAATGGACCACCCGAAACGAGCGAACTCAGCAGAACCATTTTATCTTCATACTTCACCATCGTACGCGACACGCCACGCTGCAGTGCATTTTCCACGTGACCCATGCACAAACGAACATCGGATTGTTTTACCAAACGACCCTTGTGTCTCTGCACAGCAGAAATCGCTTCGGCTACTAAAAATTCATAAGGCGAAAGATTAGTGCCTCCTGGAAAATTCAGAGCGACGACAGAAGTTTGATCGCGTAGTCGACGATCAAAACCGTGATTGCGACGGCGAAGCTCTCGCACATCGGACCATTTTTGAATCATCGCACCCCAACCAATAAAAGAACAGATTACCAGAACGCCTGCCACCGCGAGGCCAGCGCTGTCCATTTGTTTGAAATACCAGATTGCGCCTTTTTCAGTGTCGGCGAGTATCGCAGGAAGAAAGGTTAAATACATCGTAGACTAGGCAATACGGACTTGGCTTGGCTTCAACCGAAAAGAAAGCCTCCGGCTTGTATTAGAATCAAATAGTTCTATAGTCTTAACCATGGAAGCAGTCTCTCCACTTTGCCCCCAATGCAAAAAACCCTCCACACTTTTCATTACTTTAGTGGCGGGCGGAAAGGCCATGACTTACACTTACTGTGCGCACTGCCCCAGTGCCATGACCTCCCCCTTGGCGGGTAGCCTACCCTCCCAAATCCTTGGCATAAAGCTCGAGATACCTATGCCGAAAATCCAAGGATCCTGCCCATCCTGTGGCTTCCGTTGGGCGGATTTCGAGCGTACCCATCGTATCGGCTGCCCTCAATGCTACGAGGCCCACACGCAGGACATCCTGCCCACTCTTTCACGAATCCAGCCAGGTGTCTCGCATTCGGGTCGCCGTCCGCAACCCTCTGAAACCGATTTAAAAAATCGCCTGCAAAAAGCGAAAGCCGAACTCGCTGAAGCCGTTAAAAATGAAGAGTTTGAAACGGCGGCGGCCTTGAGAGATCAGATTGCTCAACTAGATACGCAGGTTTCAGCGAAATAATCTTTGCCTTCCGCATTGCCCGTGAGCCAAGTATTAGCACTCTTCGGCTCATGATTTCAGCTCCCACGGTTCTGGTTACCAATGATGACGGCATCGGAGCTGCTTTTTTTCAAAACTTAGTCCGCTCCTGCATTAAACAAGGATTTCATGTTTGGGTGGCGGCACCCTCCGGAGAAAGAAGCTGGATTGGAAGGGCGTTTAGTCGCCATCGTGAAGTCACCGTTTCATCCTATCCCAATTGCGGACACGAGGCTTGGTCGATTGATGGCACCCCTTCGGATTGCGTGAATATCGCACTCGGGAATCTTTTAAAAAAGAAACCCGACGTCGTACTTTCCGGCATGAATATTGGCTTCAACGCCACGATGCCCTTGTGTTTAAGCTCGGGCACACTGGCTGGGGCGACCGAAGGAAGCGCCTGGGGTCTCCCCGCCGTTGCTTGTTCATTCGACTTAGAGAAAAGCGTCTTCGAAATCGTTCATCGCAACCCGAGCGTTTGCCCCAGCAGCATACAGCCTCATCTCGATGCGGCCTGCGATCACGCCGCCGCGTTTGCTAAAAGCTTAGTGGGCAAACCAGTCACTGGATTGCACGTTCATAGTTTAAATTATCCGAGCAAGGTAACTGCGGAGACGAAAGTTAAGAAAACGATTCCGGCAATTGTTCGACATAACTCACTCTTTAAACCTTCAGCCTTCGGATACAGTTTTGCCTGGAGCGACGGCGAAGTCATTAGCGCAGGAAAAGACACCGATTTAGCAGCCATTGAAGAAGGCCTTATCAGTCACACCGTTTTTGATTTCGGCCATGTCAGCCGACTCTAAAAATCAGTGAGCGTCTTCGGTGTGACTTTGATTTTCACCCTTGAAAAATAGGGGTAAAAATAAAACTAGACCGATGATTCCAGCGGGCGCCCATGTCTTGGTCAGGTCGTGATGCGTTAAGAATGGCTCAAAGGCAACAAAGGTAGCGTAGGCCAATGCACCTGCGATAGCGATAAACCCTAAAAGTGCCGAGGCAGCGGCATCGTTCACGCGACGTAATAGAGCGATGGACAGAAAACCAGCGAAGAAGATCGCCGATAAAATGAGCAGGAAAATCGCAAACGGTGCCCAAAGTTCAACCGCTTCGTGGTGAATTTTTTTAGCATCTTTAGCAGCTGCTTCGAGACCCTTTGTTCGGGCTTCTTCAAGCGCTGCTTTTTCGTCGAAAACTTTTCCCTTAGCTGCTGATTTTAATTTTGAAAATGTCTCATCTTGAACTTTCTGCGCAATCGCTTGCTCCGCTTCGTGAGCCCCAGAAGTCGGCAAGGTGTTGGTCATAAAACCAAAACTTAGCCATGAAATTGCGGAAAATACGACGGTCAGAAAAATAAGGCTAAGGACCAGGCCAACACGGCTAAGTGGTTTAGTTAAATCGAGCGAGAAGGTCATGGGATTATCGCAAGAAGTAGGGGTAAAACGCTTTTCTTCAATTCCAAACTTGGAAAGACGCCCATTAACGTCTCAGTTATTCTTAGCATGTCAGCCCAACTTCCCGAAACCGTATTATTCGACCTCGATGGCACCCTCGTGGATAACTTTGAGGGCATCCACCAGTGTTATAATGATGTGATGAAACTGATGGGCTTACCGGGTGTAAGTTACGAACAGATCCGGCAAGCCGTCGGTGGATCCGTCAACGTCACTGTGCAAAAATTAGCGGGCGAGGAGAATGCCGCCACCGCCACTAGACTTTTCCGCGAACATTTTCCATCAGTCATGCTCCAAGGGGTTAAAACTTACGAGGGATGTGAAGAGATTCTTACAGGCCTCAAAGCCCGCGGAGTGCGTACGGCTGTTTATACCAATAAGGATGACACTCACTCTAAAAAAATAATCAGTTATCTAAAAATCGATCATCTCGTCGACGGCGTCTTCGGCACCAATGTCCACTCCTGGCGCAAACCGCAGCCAGAGTTCACCCATTTCGTCACGAGCACGCTCGGAGCCAAACCCGAAAGAACAATCATGATTGGCGATTCGCCATTTGATATCGAAACCGCACGAAACGGTAAACTGGCCGCTATTCATTGCGTGGCAACGGGTAGTCATACCGTGGAGGAGTTATTACCGCACGGTCCCGACACGGTGCATATAGACCTGCCGACGCTGCAAAAAACACTCTTTGGATTTTAAGGTTTTGTTTCGCTCATTAGACTAAGGAATGATTGGCTTAAACAATGTCGCCCCCGCGCCAAGAATCTCGCGGACCTGAAATAACGCTTTCAGGTGTGGTCGAACGCATCTTGTGGTTGGATGAGGATACTTTTTTTACGATTGCAGAATTAAGTCCAGAGACCGGTGATAAAATTACCATTCTTGGAAATCTATCTGGAGTGCAATGCGGCGAGACGGTTGAATTAATCGGATTCTGGGAACGCCATCACCAACACGGTGCCCAGCTTCGCGTAAAATCTTTTACTTCACGCCTACCCTCTTCCGTTCACGGCATCCGTAAATATTTAGGCAGTGGCTTAGTCAAAGGAGTCGGCAAAACTTACGCCGAGAAAATTGTCGCGAAATTCGGCGTACGCACCTTTGACATTATTTCGAATCAGTCAGCGCGACTCCGCGAAGTCGAGGGTATTGGCCCCGGACGCGCGAAATCGATCAAAGCAGCCTGGGAAGAACAAAAGGCTCTTCGTGAAGTCATGGTATTTCTTCAAACCTACGGCGTGACCAACGCACTCTGCCTGCGTATTGTTAAGGCTTATGGTAACGATGCTAAAAAGATCTTAATGAATGAGCCGTATAGGGTTTGTCGTGAAGTCGAAGGCGTCGGATTTAAAACGGCTGATAAAATTGCCCGAAATCTCGGACTGCCCACCGCTGGCCCGCAGCGAGTGGATGCCGGTATTATGCATACTTTAGAGGAACTGGAGGGCGAAGGTCATAGCGCTTTCCCCGAAGTCGGTCTTTTAGAAAAAGCCACCGCACTACTCGAAGTCGATTATTCCATCGTTCAAGATCGGTTAAAAGTTCTGATTAAGGAAAATTCTGTATGCTTATTGGAGACGAATGGCGTACGCCTCATCCAACTTCGCGCCCAGGAAAATGCTGAGCGTTCCATCACCGCTTCGCTTCGCCGATTAACCAATACTCCAAGTAACCTACCACCCATCATTGCGGATAAAGCTGTGGCGTGGGCGCAAGAACGCGCAGGTTTTACTTTTTCGGAAGCCCAAGGTCAGGCCGTGATGATGGCACTAAAAAATAAAGTCAGCATTCTCACCGGTGGACCGGGTACAGGAAAAACTACGATTCTCAAAGCCTTGTGCGACATCTTGGTCGCGAAACGTGTTAAGATTCTATTAGGAGCACCGACGGGTCGTGCGGCCAAGCGGATGCATGAGGCGACGCGCGTTCCTGCCTCTACCATTCACCGCTTATTGAAATTTGATCCGAGTGCCGGAGGTTTTACCGCCAATACAGATAATCCACTCAGCGTAGATTTTATCATCATCGATGAATCGAGTATGTTGGATACGAAACTCGCGGCGGCGCTTCTACGGGCGATTCCTGGAACAGCGCACCTACTTTTAGTCGGCGATGTTAATCAATTACCGTCGGTCGGTGCCGGAAATGTTTTGAGCGACATCATCCAATCCAACATCGCTGCCGTAACTCGACTGGATAGCGTCTTTCGCCAAGGTGCGCGTTCGGGCATCGTTACGATTGCGCACGGCATTTTACATTCCGATGCTCATCCGCCCCACCCGGTAGAAGAATTTGATCAATTAGACTTCACCCAAGATATTCATTTCCTACGTGTGGATGACCCTGAAAAATGCGTACAAAAAGTAACTCAGCTCTGCTGCGAAATCTTACCTAATAAATTAAGATTAGATCCGCTGCGCGACATTCAAGTGCTCGCCCCTATGCATAAAGGCACGGGTGGTATTCAGGCATTCAACCAAGCACTCCAAGAAAAATTACGCGGTCCCCACGCCCAGGCGGGTCGAATCACCATCGGCGATAAAGTCATTCAGACCCGAAATAATTACGACAAATTGATATTTAACGGCGACTTCGGAGTAGTCCTCGAAGTTCAGCCCGAAACTGGAAATATGCTCATTGATTTTGATGGCACCCGCGTGGAGTTCGAACGCAGTGAGCAATCCGACCTGCAATTAGCCTACGCCGTGAGTATCCATAAATCACAAGGATCAGAATTTCCTGCCGTCGTTATTCCACTCCTCCGACAACACAGCATCATGTTGGCCCGAAATTTAATTTATACCGCCATCACGCGCGGGCGCAAACAGGTTATATTAGTGGGCGATCCGACAGCCTATGCGATGGCCGTAAGAAACATTTCAGACTCGGGTCGAATCACGGGACTACTCCCTCGGCTCAAAGAAGAAATTTAAATTTTAGCCCGCAAAGTTCCGCGCGTTACACCCAACTGATTTAATACTTTTAAATCATTCCAGAGCTCGGTACCGGTAATCTTTCCGTCGAGTAATGACTGATATTTTTCAAGCGTCTGAGTGACCGTAGCGGCATTTTCATCAACAAATTCAATACGGAATCGTTTCACGCCGAGAGCTAATAAATCGCCCATGTATTCAGCCCCCGTTTGTGCCCTGGAATTATATAAAGTATTTCGGCATCCCGCATCGGCTTTCAAAATATGTTCGGCGCCTACTCGATCGCGCAATTTCACTCGATGCTTATCGCAGGGACGACCACAATCGCGGTAGTCTTTACCTTTCGACATGAAAGCGCAAAAGACGCAGTGCTCCATATGGAACATCGGCATGTGTTGGTGTAAGGTAACTTCAAACCACTCAGGAGGAGCCGATTTAATGAGGGCCGTTAACTGATTTATATCTAAGTCGTACGAGGCGGTGACTCCTTCAAGTCCATGGTGACGGACCAACCACTCGGCCGTAAGTCCATTAGCGATATTTAGGGAAAAATCTCCGCGGCGACGATGTCCAGCAAAGGCTTTTAAATTGTCGTGATTACGCACCAAGTAGCCATCGGCGTTGGATGATAAAACAATTTCGGTGAGGCGATCTTCGCCTTCCTTGTGAATGCGTGGACCCATGGCCCAGAACTCGCATTTCTTTCCCGTTTCCTTTTCAAACTCACGCACTCGGACGACTGCGGCCCGGAATTTTTTCGGATCTTCAAATTCGGCGTAAATGACGCGTGCGCCCCATTGCAAAGCTGGCTCAAGTTGTTCGGGCTCACGAATGACTGTGATAAGCTCGGCACGAGCAATGGATTTCTCAGAAGTTTTTTCTACCGTATAGGCTTCTTCGCTAAAAGTATTTAACTTCCACTTCGGTGATTGTTCGCGGAGTTCCGTCAAGCGTTCGATTAAATCACGACGGATGCGATTAATTTCACTCATCGGCACGATTAACGAGCCCTCTAAGTCTAATTTTAATTCCGTAAGTTCTAAACCAGTCTCACCTAATCGACCCAGTTGCTCCTGTAATAATTCCTGAGCTAACGGACGCTTCTCTGCTGCGACACAGGGCATCGTCGAATCCGCTGAAACGACGTGTCCTTCGCCGTCATTAAGCTCAATGCGTAAAGGGTGATTCAATCGACCAATGACTTTGGCAGAAATGGGTCGACGAAAGTTAGGACGCTCACGATCCCAGGAATCGTGCAGTCGTTTATCCAACTCTTGATCTTTAGTTTTCCAAAGAAGTGCACCGGGTACGACTTGTGACCAGTCCACGTCTTCGCGTCCGAATCTCACAAAAGTTAAGTCACCACGTGCAGGTTCGAGACCATGAACAAAACCACCCTGTTCGCGTTCCGCTGGTTTACCTTGGTCGAAAACCACACCATCACCCGGTTTGAGCGGACCTTGTAACTTCAAAGTGACTCCATTCGTCGAGACATCAACGACTTCGCCCAAATACGCTCCACGCTTTTTTCCAAAACGTGCGTGCACTAAATTTTGGTTATCAATTCCGCGAAGCCAGCCGCTGTAGAGTCCGCGAGAGAAAGTCATCTGCATCGCATACTGCTCTTCCGAATTAATACGATGCGCGGCTTGGTCCGCATTTTGTCCCGTATGTAGGGCTGCCCAAGCGGCGTCGACCGCTCGACGATAAGCACGCGTAATCGCCGCTACGTATTCAGGCGATTTGAGCCGTCCTTCAATTTTTAAGGATTTTATACCGGCCCGAATTAAATCGGGCACAACTTCAATTCCGGCAAGATCCTGGGGTGATAGTAAATAAGCGCGATCTCCTAAATCTTTGACTACGCCGTCGACGACTAATTCATAGGGCATACGACAAGCTTGCGCACATTCACCGCGATTGGCGGAACGACCGCCGAGAGATTCACTCGTGAGACACTGGCCAGAATACGCTACGCAAAGTGCACCATGCACAAAGACTTCTAAATCGAGCGAAGTATTTTTGACCGATAATTCCGTCTGCATTTTTTGCATTTCAGGAATCGAAACCTCGCGACCCAAAACGGCGAGGGATGCACCTAGGTCTTTTGCATATTGCGCGCCCTCCGCACTCGTCACCGTCATTTGGGTTGAAGCGTGAATCGGAAAGTCGGGTGATATTTTTCTGATTAAACGACAAATGCCGGCGTCCTGTACAATCGCGGCATCTACCCCCGAAGCAATAATCGTACGGAGCATGCGGGAGGCCTCGGCGAGTTCTTCGGGAAAAATAAGGGTATTGAAAGTAACATACCCTTTCACGCCTCGACCATGTAGGTAAGTCATGAGCGCGGGTAGATCGGCTTCCTCAAAGTTATGGGCACGGACGCGGGCATTGAATCGACCTACACCGAAAAATATAGCGTCGGCGCCATTCTCCACGGCAGCCTTTGCACAATTCCACTCTCCCGCCGGGGCTAGAACCTCGGGTTTTCTTAATTGTTTTATGGGCGGGACGGACAGCACACCCCGAGCAAGGCATACTCTAGCGAATCTGCAAAGACGAATTAGCGAGGTGCCACGGATACAGGGTTGCCCCCAACCCCTAAGACCATTTGATGGGCTTATGGCTGACAAATTCGAGGAAATCTTCAAAATGCAATCCGAACTCAATAAGCGCATTGGGGTCATCACGGAAGGCATGACTGAAGAAGAGAAAATCAAATGGACGCTCAACTACCTCCGCGCCATGCAGCAAGAGATGGCTGAGTTAACGGACTCGGTGCCTTGGAAGTGGTGGGCCAAGTATCAGAAGTTTGATGAACAAAACGCCCGCGTCGAAGTGATCGATCTCTTCCACTTTCTTATCTCTATTGCCCAAGTTTTAGGAATGTCCGCCGAAGATGTTTATCAAGCTTACTTAAAAAAGAATGCCGTGAATCATCAGCGCCAAGATTCCGGTTACGTCAAAAAAGACGAAAACGATTCACGTCATATTTAATTTAATAACCTACCCCATGTCCCCTCGCTCTCTTGTCCGTCGCGGTTTCACCCTCATCGAAATTTTGCTGGTGATCGCCGTCATTGGCATTCTCAGCACGCTGATGTTTAGCCTCTTTAAGGCGGCTAGAAATGGTAATAATAAAGCGAAGGCCCGCGGCGAAATCCAGGGGCTAAATATGGCCTGCGAGGTATATCGTAAAACTTATGGCGATTATCCGTGCGGTTCGAATGCAGCTAAGGGCGCACAATTCCGTAAAGATTTCTTCGACCAAATGGCGGGTCGTAAGAGAATTTATAGCGTAAATCTATCCTCGGGTGGAAATGCCGTTCAATTACTCAATTATACCGACACCAAATTGCCTGGTGGAACTAATCGCAAAATGAAACCCTTCTTAAGCAGCGGCGTAGTCACATCGAATGACGATAAATCCTTCGGGTTGGATGACTGGACGAAAGCTTATGAATTCCGCGATCCTTGGGGTAATGCGTATGACTATCGTTATCGTGTTCTGCCTGGAGACAGTACTCCCATTCAAAATTTAACCACCGGTGCCTATAACAGCACTTATGGAGCCTGGAAATATCCTGGCTTCCTAGTCGTTTCGTGTGGTGCCAATTATGCCGACCCCCCCACAGAAGGCACACCTACTGATGCAGAATACTGGGATGGAGACATGTCGACGACAGGCACCATCACGCCTACTTACTTCAACGACGACACGAACAGCCCTCCCTCATTCCAGCGAGCTGACAATATCGTTAACTGGACGAATAATTAAGCCGCAGTTTGCGTCGGCTTAATTGCTATCGCAAGTACCGCAGAAAGAAGCCAAGCGAGGCCCAATGTCGCCAACGTGTGTGAAAGGAAATGCTCACCGCGGGCGATTTGATACAGGCCCATGAAACCGCCAAGACCTAAGCCGATCCAAAGTCCGAGCTTACGATAAGGTTGATTAAACCAAGCCCAGTATAGACTGATTAAAGCCAGACCTCCACTGGCGTGCCCCGCAGGAAATGCATGGCAGGGATACCCTACTGGCTTGGGCTGAAATAATAATAGGTGTGGAAAAGTTCCACCGTAGCGAGTGAGCTCCAAGGGCGTGGCCATGTTTGTCACCGCGCGAATCTGGGTGGAGGTAACTGAAATCACAGCCATCGAGACAAAAACATAGATGGCTTGACGGCGATTCATCCAACGCGGTGCACACGTCGGAAATAAAATAATGACTAATAAATACACTGCGAATAAAATGATCAGCGCCTTGGGTCCATCATAGGCGATGATTTTGCCCATGGGATGAGCATGAGGAATAAGCCAATCTTTACCGTTCCAGAAAAAAGACTGAAACCAGAAATCGACTTTTTCTCCTGGCGCAAAAGGGAAACCAAAAAAGACAACTACACCGGCTAAAAATAATACCGGAGCGATGAGTCGCTTAAGATTAGTGGGCTGGGTTGAGTAAGCCGCCATGATTAAAGAGTTCATCGGTACCCTGATAATAGCGCAAGGCTTCATCGGTGGCCTCCGAATTCATTTTATCTTTTTCGATAACCTTCAAACTACCTGTACCTAAATCAGCCCAGTATTGTTGAACTTGGCGTACTGGCTTAAGTACCGTCAAGAGGCCATTCGGACGAAGCACGGCCACCTTTTGGTAATTACTGATGAAGGCACGTGGTTGATAATTCGGCTGCAATACATCGGCACCGACAAACCGCGAAGTGTAAGAAATATTCATTAAGCCTAATAAGGTGGGGACAGTATCAATTTGACTCATCATCGGCTCAAACACCTGTGGTTTAATTAATCCCGGAGCCCAAATGAAAAGAGGAATTTCATATTTTCTAATTTCCAACTCCTGTTTGCCCGCGACCGACGCACAATGGTCGGCGACGATGACAAATACCGTATTCTTAAACCAAGGTTTTGATTCGGCGGCCTTAAGGAAAACACCGATAGCGAAATCGGTGTATGCCACCCCACCCTCACGGTTTTTTAACTTAGGATCAATCTTCCCACTTGGCCAAGTATAGGGCCGGTGGTTGGAGGTCGTCATAATAAAATGATGAAAAGGTTTACCGGCGGCAAAGGATTTATCTGCTTCATCGATCGACCAATTAAAAGCGTCATCATCGCAAGCGCCCCACGCATTTTCAAAAGTGGTTTTCTTTCCAGCAGCCAACTGACGAGGCAAATCTACCACTCGATATCCATTATTGGAGAAGAAGTAATTCATGTTATCGAAGAACCCATCACCCCCGTAAATAAAGGCGGAATCGTAACCTTGATGATTAAGAACTGACCCTAGCGTGGTTAAGTTTTCGCAGCCACGACGACGCAAGACGGACTGACCTGGAATAGGCGGAATAGATAGTGTGAGAGCCTCCATGCCCCGCACCGTGCGCGTCCCACCGGCGTAGCAGTGGCGGAACCATAACGACTCCCGAGAAATGCGATCTAGGTTAGGGGTTAATTTCTGTGAGGCATAGGGATCAATCCCGTAACAACTTATAAATTCAGCGCTAAGACTTTCGATAGTGATCTGAATCACATTATATTTTTGGGCCGAACCAGTCGCTTTGATTTCGCGTGTGATATCTGCCTTCTTACTTTCATTACCTGCAGAAGTTAAAATTTCGCGTAAGGCAGCGGGAGCATTTTCGCGTGAAGGATAGAATTGGCGCCAGTCCAATTGATTGGCCCAAAAGGCGGCTAAGAATGAATACTCACCATTCTTCGCAATTTCAGTTTCATAACTATTGGCGAAGTGAGGTTGAATATCGCCCATGTGACGGAGTCCTGCCACGACGCACTCGCCGAAGCTCGAATCAGCCTCGGAAGATTTTTTGAGATCATGTTTTCCAACAAAATAGCTCAAGGCTGGAATAACGAAGATAGGGATAGCCAGAAATAGAAGGGTGCGCCAACGGGGGGTAGAATCTTCAACTACTCCGTCCGACCAAAGCTTGGTATAGCCACATTTACGCCAGAGGAAATAAAAGCCAGCCGCCAAGGAAAATACCGCAGCGAAAATGAGCGGCATGTTATATGACTCGCGAATGTTTTTAACGACTTCGCTCGTATAAACTAAGTAATCCACCGCGATGAAGTTAAAGCGGACGGCGAACTCCTCCCAAAAAAGGATTTCGGAAATTTTCCAGAAGGTGAAAAGAAAAACTCCGAAACACCACAGAGGAATTAAAAATAGGCGAAAACGTTCGGACTTACAAAAACTGCTGATGAAAGCAAAGGGGATGGCAAAAAAGCCGGCCATCGCGATGTCGGAGATGAACCCAATCAAGAGTGCCGCTGCCGTCGTCCATGACCAAGTGACTTCCTTGGCTGATACCGCAAGAAAACCGAGACGTAAAACCGTACCCAAAATAATATACGTTAAGGCTAATAACCAAGCCCCTCCCTGCCGTGAGCGTATTTTTTTGAGCAGGAAATTTTGCATAATGAAAGTTACGGGGGGCATCCTCAAATAGCGAGGGGATATAAGTTTTGTTTAGGCGGGTGGAACATCGTCAACGCCCGAACCACCCACCGGATTACACCGCGCAATGCGCTTGATCGAAAGCCAAGCACCCTTGAAAATACCGTGTCTTTTAAGGGCAATTACCGCGTAGGCTGAGCAACTTGGATGAAATCGACAGCCCGATCCTGGAACTAACCAATGGAGCGGCTTGGAAACAAATTGTTGATAAAAATAAATCGGCTGCAAGGCCAACCAAACCACGCAGTTACGAAGTCGATTCATCATTTTATTTCACGGTCGATTTTATTGCGGTCTCGTAAATTTTCTTTAAGTTCGCAAAAGATTTTCTGAGGATGCTGGGGCGAGCAATTAAAACGCATTCCCACCCGACAGGTAAGAGATCGGCATCACTGCGAAAAAGCTCACGAGCTAGTCGTTTCGCACGATTTCGGTTCACGGCTAAAGGAATACTCTTCTTCGCAACAACCACGGCAAATCTTGCCTTGGTTTCAGGGGATCGGCCCTGACCAAGATTCAAAAGAAAAGGCCCGCAGTCGAGCCGCGAGCCATTTTGGCGGAGACGCGAGAAATCGGCTGAAGCACGAATTCGACGCTCCCGCGGGAGACGCATCCGATTAAGATGCGCCGAGGCGCTTACGACCAATCTTGCGACGATTGGCGAGAACTTTGCGACCACCAGGGGTCTTAGAACGAGCACGGAAACCGCACTTACGGGCACGGGAAATCTTGGATGGACGGTAGGTGGGATGCATAAATTTAGATGCATTACCCAAATAGACCCCACCAATAGTGTCAAGCCCCACACTTCCCTTCTTGGCAGATAGCTAAAATTACTGAATATACCGCAATATGAGTCCAGAAAAAGCCCCCTTACGCCCAACCCCCGTTAAGGCCTACCAAAACGAAGAATTTTTATTGAGCCCACAGGCCCGGACTCTGCGAGTCATGGCGGAGCTCACTGAGCCCTACCACCGCTTCAAAAAATACGGCGTGCGCAACACAGTCGTGATGTTCGGCTCTGCACGTACTCTCCCGATTGATCGCGCACAAAAAGAACTCGAAGATGTGAAGATAGCGATCACTAAGGGGGAAATTAGTCCCTCCGAAGCGAAGGCCCGATTACGCCTCGCTGAAATTAATTTTAAGAGCGCACCCTATTACGAAGCGTGTCGTGAATTATCTAAGGAGATGACAAAGTGGTCGATGAGTCTTCCTGATTGGCAGAGATTTTTTATCTGCTCAGGTGGCGGACCCGGAATCATGGAAGCCGCGAATCGTGGAGCGAAAGAAGCGCATGGTCGCTCCATTGGCCTAGGCATCGCTTTACCCTTTGAACAAGAGCATAATCCTTACGTTACCCCTGAACTCGATTTAGAATTCCACTACTTCTTCGTCCGTAAATATTGGTTCCTTTACTTAGCGAAAGCGCTCGTCGCATTTCCTGGTGGCTTCGGTACTTTCGATGAACTCTTCGAAATGTTGACGCTGATTCAAACTGGCAAAACTAAAAAGAATTTCCCCATCTTACTTTACGGTTCCGATTTCTGGAAACGTGTCACCGACTTCGAAGTCTTCCACGAATGGGGCATGGTCTCACCTGAAGACCGTGGACTCTATCTTTACGTCGACTCCGTTAAAGAAGCTCGCGATCACTTAATTCAAATCATCACCGATAAGTACCTGAAAGAAGACGGATTGTCGTAATCAACGATGCCCTCCCGTTTAGCAAACCCCTCTCCTTTGTTTCGACTTATTACAGATATCGTCTATCTTCTAATTGGATTGGGCGTAGCATATGCTTGGTTTAGCGAGTACCGGAAACGCCAACGCAATCCCGGGCCAGAACTCTTTTGGCCGGGTACGACGCGGGCCCCTATTTCAGGCATCCTCATCACTGTTTCCGGCATCCTTCTGTTGACCGTCGCAGAAACCTGCGCCGAAATTCATTTTCAAGTCACTGCCAATCAGTCGATCAGTAATTTACATATTCTTGGAGCAACCCTGGGCGCTGCCATCGTTGAAGAAATGGTCTTTCGAGGCTTCGCCGTACCGAGTCAGTTAAGAGGTATCAAATTGCTCGGGCTCATTATCATCGGCTCGCTCATTTTTAGTGCGATTCACGGATTTGATTTTAGCACCATCCAAGGAAGAATTAGTCTCATCACTACTTTCTTTATTTCAGTTTGGTTATACCTCGGGCGATACAGTCCTCTCAATCCCGAGCGATCCATCTTACCCTGCTTAATCGGACACGTTGTGCGCAATGTTGCCGTCTTCGGAGTTAAGTGGGCTCAAGGTTTCGTTGATTTCAATTCATGAAGTCACCGAAGACACTGAGTGACTGGACTCAAGGCGTCATCACGTATTCAGGTGAAGCCACCGAAGAGATGGCAAAAGAGTTTGCGCAACTTCTTCCGGCCGACACCACTCTGGCGCTGGAAGGCGATTTAGGCGTCGGTAAAACCACCTTTGTACGCGGACTTGTGAAAGGCTTTGGCATCACCGAAGACATCACCAGCCCCTCCTTCTCTTTACTCAATGTTTATAAGGGTAGACGTATGATTTTTCACGTCGATGCGTATCGACTCACCCAAGCGTCGAGCTTCGATGATTTAATGATTTGGGATTCAGCCGTTAGCCCTTGGAATGTGATCGTTGAATGGCCCGAAAAAGTTGCCTCACGACTCCCGCGTTCTCTTTGGAAACTAAAAGCCACCATCCTTGTGGACGGTGGCCATCGGTTTATCCTCAGTATAAATTAAACTTACTGCTTACCAAAACGCTTACGCTCGTTTTCCGTGAGGTAACGTTTGCGCATGCGGATGAAGTTAGGAGTCACTTCCACTAATTCGTCGGCCTCAATATACTCTAAGCAATTTTCGAGAGACATTTGGCGCATCGGTTTAATCTTCGCCATGTCGTCCGAGCCTGAAGCACGAACGTTGGAAAGCTTCTTGTTAATGACCAAGTTAATTTCGAGATCATTGTCCTTACAGTGTTCACCGACTACTTGACCCATATAAATTTCATCAGTGGGCTTCACGAAGAAGTCACCACGGTCATAAAGACGGTCGAGCGAGTAAGAGGTAACTTGACCTCCCTCACCACCGATCATCACACCCGCAGCACGGCGAGGTGCATCGCCCTTCACTGGCTCATAACCCAATAAATTGTGGTACATGACCGCGTCACCACGGGTAGTGGTAAGCATCATCGTACGTAAGCCGAACAAGGAACGAGAAGGGATTTTGAATTCCATGTGAATCCAACCGCTGGTGCCTGCCTTGGCATCCATCGAGCGTAATTCGCCACGGCGACTGAGAACCAGCGCCATCACATCGCTCTGTGAAGCTACGGGGCAATCGACCGCCAAAGTTTCCACAGGCTCACATTCTTTACCGTCGATCTGCTTCATGATAACCTGAGGCTTACCGACAGAAAGTTCATAACCTTCGCGACGCATGGTTTCGATTAACACGCCTAAGTGCATCAAACCACGACCGGAAACCTGGAATGCATCGGCACCGGCTTCACGTTCGACGCGAAGCGCCACATTCTTTTCAAGTTCTTTAGTAAGACGCTCACCGACTTGGCGGCCAGTAACGAATTTTCCATCGCGACCAGCAAAAGGTGAATCGTTCACACGGAATGCCATCGTCACAGTAGGTTCATCTACTTTAACAGGAGGCATCGGCTTGGGGGTTTCGATATCGGTAATCGTCGCACCGATTTCAACGTGATCTAATCCGATGACTGCACAGATGTCACCGGCGGTGACTTCTTCTGCTTTCACGCGACCAAGAGCTTCAAAGACTTCCACTTCTAAAGTACGTTGCTTAAATTGTTCACCTGCTCGGTTGATGAGCATGACCGGCATGGAAGGTTTAATGCGTCCAGCGGTAACCCGACCTACTGCGATACGACCTACGTAATCACTATACAGAATCGCGGTAACCATGATTTGCAGAGGATTGGCGAGCGCTTCTTCGCGACTCTTGAATCCAGCGGCAGCACCCCGGGAAGAACCTTCAGCATAAGGCTCAGGAATGTGATCCACGATGGCGTAGAAAAGTTCTAATAAGTCTTTCGGACGCTTACCCTCTTCAGTCTTCGCACGATCCACAGTGGCCCAACCATCACGACCGGAAGCGTAGACTACTGGGAAATCGAGAGCTGACTCAGGGGCGTCGAGCGCCACGAGTAAGTCGAAAATTTCATCCACAACGGCGTCAGGACGAGCCGAAGGTTTATCAATTTTATTTACGACAACAATGGGTTTTAGACCTAAGGCCAAAGCTTTCGATAAGACGAAGCGAGTTTGGGGCATCGGACCTTCAAAGGAGTCGACCACCAGTAAACAACCGTCAGCCATATTTAATACGCGTTCAACTTCGCCACCGAAGTCAGCGTGACCAGGGGTATCGATTAAATTAATTTTGTACTCATCTTTATTGCGTGGATCAGTCCAGCGAATGGAACAATTTTTAGCAGTGATGGTGATACCACGTTCGCGCTCGAGATCACCCGAGTCCATGATTAGTCCGTGCTGACCACCCGCGAGCTTGTCGAGGTCTTCGGCGCGGAACATACCGGACTGGTAAAGGAGGCGATCGGTCAGGGTAGTTTTTCCATGGTCGACGTGAGCAATAACTGCAATGTTGCGTAATTTCATCTGTTAAAAGCCCTACGCATAGGAAAAATCGCTCCCCTGCAAGGGGATAAAACAATTGTGGCAAATTGGTGACGGCTAAAACCTGATTTTCGACTTAATTAAGCCAATCCGTCGCGCACTAAAACGGCTTCAGAATCGAGGTTTCGACCCATAAAATCGCGGAAAATCTGATCAGCAGGCTCAGAATTACCCTTCGAAAGAACCTTTTCCCTAAGCTCCCTGCCCACTTTAGAATTTAAGACCCCCTCTTTGAGGAAACGGGTAAACGCATCGGCCTCTAAGGCCTCGGCCCATTTATATGAATAATATCCGGCAGCATAGCCCGTAGCATCGGAGAAGAGGTGACTGAAACGACGAGCCATGGATGGAACGCGCTGCGAAGTGCGAGTCTGCCAAGAGGCCATCGCATCGTTCCAATGTTTATCGAGGTCCGCATTTTTGAGTTCGTTCGCGCGAATGTGTAAATCTAAATCCAGTTTAGAGAAACAAAGTTGGCGCATGCATTGTGAAGCGGCGCGGAAATTTGAAGCAGCGTCTAATTTCTTTAAAAGATCAGAAGGTAATTTTTCGCCGTTCTGATGATGGCGAGCAAACAGGGCGAGTGACTCTTCTTCCCAACACCAGTTTTCTAAAAGTTGCGAGGGGAGCTCTACGAAATCCCAAGCCACGCGCACGCCGGATAGAGATTCTACTTCAACCTCGGATAATAAATGGTGAAGCAAATGTCCGAACTCATGGAAGACCGTGGTGACTTCATCATGCGTCAGCAACGCTTGCTGGCCATTGACGGGAGGGGTGAAATTACCACACATCAGCCCTAAATGCGGGGCAAATGAGCCATCGGGACGCGGCCCACCGGTACGGAAAAAGTTCATCCAAGCCCCACCACGCTTCGATTCGCGCGGAAACCAATCGGTATAAAATGAACCGAGATGACGCGATCCATCATACACTTCATAAAATCGAACTTCCGGATGCCAGACGCTGACCGGTGAATTCTCCACGCGCGGAGCAGCGGCTTTGAAGACTTCGGCCTTTCCCGTTGCATCAACATAAATCGTGTCACGTGCTACCACCTGAATTCCAAAAAGATTTCCAAAGAGTTTAAACATTCCGGCAATGACACCTTCGACGGGGAACCACGGGCGCAGCGCTTCGTCATCAAAGCCGTGATATTCGCGACGCATTTTTTCGGAATAGAAACCAAACTCCCAAGGATGCAAAATACGTACTGCATCTTTTTCAATTTTGGAGCGATATTGCTCTAACTCTTCCACTTCTTGTTCGAATTTAGGACGAATGCGCACTGCCATGTCTTCAATAAATTTAAGCGCCTGATCGCCGGTTTGTGCCATACGGCGGGCCGTCGTAAAATCCGCAAAATGCTTTCTGCCCAATAAACGGGCCTTTTCATCACGCAGGGAAAGGATTTCGGAAACCAGCAGAGTGTTATCCCATTTTCCTTTGTAACCCACTTGGCTCAATGCCTCCCAGCATTTTTGTCGAAGGGCGGCATCTTCTCCATATTGCAAAACAGGAAAAACGGATGGTTGTTGTAAAGTGATTCTCCAAGAATCCGGACGGCTTTTGGTTGTCGCCGACTGCTTAGCTAAGGCGAGCGCACTGGGGGGTAGGCCCTTCAACTGGTTTTCGTCATCAATGAAAATTTCCCAGTCATTGGTAGAATCTAAAACGTTCTCGGAGTATTTTTGTGTTTTTTCTGCGAGCGCGGCATTTATCTCGGCCAATCTCTTCTTTTCTTCAGGAGGCAGGCTGGCACCATTCTCTTCGAAGTCGGCAATCGTTTCCTCGAGAAATCTCCGCTTAATCCCTTGCAGAGATTTTGCTTCAGCGGTGTTTGCATAATTTTTAAAAACCTGCCAGATATCGGGATCGAGCGTGAGGGAAGTATAAAACGCAGTGACCTCAGGCAAAAGTGCATTGTAGGTTTTACGAAGGTCGGGCGAATTAAGTACTGAGTCGAGGTGACCCACTAATCCCCAGGCACGTGATAAATCTTTCGTCGCACTTTCAAAACCAAGAAGAACATGAGCGTAGGACAGTTGCGGACCAGAAAGCTTTTTGAATGCCTCGATGCGTGCTTGGGCCTGTTTCAAAGCTTCGCGAATATCGGGCTCGATGGCGCTGGATTGCAACTGACTCCAATCGAAGAGGAAGTCGTCTTTGAGAAATGGGTGCACCTGACCATTAAGACGATGGTACGATAAATTTCAAGGGCACTCCTGCAATTCTCGGGCAAACTTCTTCAAGTATCGATGACACAGGCTTGCGCCACGAGCCCTGAGCCCAAATGTATTAGGGATGAACAAGAAAGAGGCGATTCCCGTCACGAGCATCGAAGTGATTCCGACCAAGGGCGGAACCGCGGTGTTTCTTGTTACTGGAAACAAAACAATCGTTATTCAGGTCGATACTTTAGTGGGTGAATACCTTCTGGCGGCCCTCGCTAATAAAGTCGCTGAACGCCCGCAAACTCACGATCTCATGCTTCACTTGCTGCTGGGTCTGGATGCCGACATTTCCCATTTGACCGTGGTGGAAATGAAAGAAGGAGTTTTCTTTGCCCGCATTGTGATCAATCAAGTTGGACCCGTGGCACGCAAAGTAGCGGAGGTCGATGCCCGCCCCAGCGATGCACTCGTCCTAGCAGTGAAAGCCAAACGTCCGGTATTCATTATGCCTGCCGTGTTGGATGCCTGCGAGGATATGACTGAGACTTTGGCCCGACTCCGAAAACAATCGTGAACTCTGCCCTCCCCTCATCGTTAGTCAGTGGCACACGTCCATCGGTCTTAGCACCGATGCAAGACGTCACGACGACGGGATTCATGAGAGTCATCGGACGTCGCGGAGTACCCGATTGGTTTGTGACGGAATATTTTCGAGTTCATGAAACGTCGACCCCGGAAAAACATATTCTAGATTCCATTCAGAATCACGGCACGGCTCGACCCGTGTTCGCTCAACTGATCGGTGAAGATGTTCCTCATATTATTCGTACAATTAAACTGCTTCAGGCCTACCCTATTGCAGGTATTGACCTGAATATGGGCTGCCCAGCACCCAAAGTTTATCGCAAGAACGTAGGGGGTGGATTACTCAGAGACCCAGCAAAAATCGATGAAATCTTGAGTGCGATGCGCGCGGAGATTGCGGGAACCTTTACCGTGAAAATGCGAATCGGTTTTGATGGTATGGAAAATTATGAAACGATATTAGATTTAATAAATAAACATAAAGTCGATTTACTCACCGTACATGGTCGTACCGTCAAAGGACTTTACTGGTCCGAAGTAAACTACCCGGCGATTACCCAAGCGGTTAAAAAAGTAACGTGTCCAGTCATTGCCAACGGTGATGTCACCCAAGCAACTAAGGCCACCCAGCTCATTCGTGAAACGGGTGCCTATGGTATGATGATGGGCCGACATGCGATAAGAAATCCATGGATCTTTCGACAGTGGCGCGAGCAGCAGCAAGGTCAGCCAGTCTATCAGCCTAAACTTTCTGACGTCAGAACCTATATCCAAGAACTCGCGGATGAGTGTTGCGACTATTCAATGCATTCGGAGCGACAAGCGGGGCGACTAAAGAAATTCTTAAACTTCATCGGACTCGCTATCGATACCGAAGGAAAGTTTTTATACGACATGCGTCGCACAGAAAACTTAGGTGACTTGTTAAAATGCTGTGATGCCCACCTCATGGGAACACGGGCGAATGAGATTTATCCGGACGAGCCGCACCGTGGCCTCATTGCTCGACCCACCCGAGAAACCCAGCAAACCTGCGAATTATAAGTCGAAAATGGGTCGTTTGACTCCCCTTCCCAAACCCCTAACTTTAACCCTATGATCAATCTCACCGAAGCTGCCGCGGTTCAAGTTCGCAAACTTCATGCACAACAGGCCAACCCTGAATCCTCTTTGCGCGTCTTGATTGAAACGGGTGGATGTTCGGGCTTTGAGTATGGGATGTCTTTCGACGTTAAAAAAGATAATGACTTAGAATTCGTAAGCCAAAATCTTAAAATTCTGATTGATCCAGCCAGTCACGCTTACCTCGAAAATTCGACGATTCATTTTGATGATGGTCTACACGGAAAAGGTTTTGAAGTAAAAAATCCTAACGCCACATCGACCTGTGGCTGTGGAAAATCATTCAGCTAACGTGGTACTGAGAGCTCTTCTCTTTGGGGGAATTTCTCTCGCGTTCACCGCATGCTCACCTAACTCATCGCCCACCCTTTCTCCTATGTCGTCATCCGAAACCGTCACTGTTCGTCTAGAAATTTCACCCGGGCAACTCGGTGAACCACAAAAAGTTAAACGGGTGGTCAAATCCGACGAAGAATGGGCGAAGCAACTCACCCCGACTCAGTATCATGTCTGTCGATCCAAGGGCACGGAAATACCCTTCTGCGGCAACCTACTCGATAATAAGAAAACCGGAGTTTATACCTGTGTTTGCTGTGATTTACCGCTCTTTGCTTCTCACTCAAAGTTCAACTCTGGGACCGGCTGGCCGAGTTTCTTTCAGCCGATTGCAAAAGAGAATGTTTTGAATATCGTTGATAGCAGTCACGGCATGGAACGGGTTGAAATCGTCTGCGCCCGTTGCGACGCACACCTGGGACACGTCTTTGAAGACGGACCCAAGCCCACCGGACTACGCTTTTGTCTCAATTCTGAATCGCTGAATTTCCGCGAGACTCCGAATAAGTAAGGCTTAGCGCTTAGATTTTTTAGAGACCTTCTTAGAGACTTTTTTCTTCGCCTTTAAAACCTTTTTCTTGGTTTTAGGTTTTGAAATTTTTGCTTTGGCTTTTTTAGCTACAGCTTTTTTCGTTTTAGCTTTTTTGGCTACAGGCTTTTTGGTCGTAGTCTTTTTCGCTTTGACCGGTGAAACCTTCACCGCTTTCCAAAGTTTTTCTTTCAAGTCTTCCAAGCCGTCTTGGGTATAACATGAAATGGGAATCACGGGGTCCTTCACCTTATTCTTAAACAATTTCAGATTTTCTGCGGCTTTGGGTAAATCCATCTTATTGGCCACAATCACGCGGGGTTTACCGGCGAGAATTTTCGAGTACAGGCGGAGTTCGCGTTCTAAAATACGGTGATCATCCCAGGGCTTACGATTTTCGCTACCCGCCATATCGATAATAAAGACAAGGAGTGCGCAGCGTTCGATGTGGCGAAGGAACTGGTGACCGAGACCACGATTTTCATGAGCGCCTTCAATCAGCCCTGGAATATCGGCCATGAAAATACGGCCGTGGATAGCTGGGTATTCAATCACACCGACGTTTACATGAAGTGTTGTAAATGGATACGGCGCCATTTTCGGACGGGCAGCCGTGAGTAAATTAGTGAGCGTCGATTTTCCAGCGTTGGGGTATCCGACCAATCCGATATCGGCGATGGTCTTGAGTACTAAGCGAAAATTACCCGATTCGCCAGGATAGCCAGGAGTGGTGCGACGGGGGGCTTGGTTCACGGAACTCTTAAAATTCATATTACCCATTCCACCCTTGCCGCCTGCTAATAAAATAACGCGTTCGCCGTGTTCGGTGAGTTCGGCGACTAAGCGACCCGAGATCTCATCGACTACTTGAGTGCCTGGGGGCACGGGTAAAACTAAATCAACACCATCGGGTCCGGCACACTGGCGACCCATTCCGGGAATACCATTTTTGGCGGAGCGGTGTGGTTGCCAGCGGTAGGCTTGTAAATCGCCTTCATTACGATCGCAGAGCAAAACAATATCGCCGCCCTTGCCGCCATTACCGCCATCGGGTCCGCCTTTCGGAATAAATTTTTCACGACGGAAACTCACGCAGCCATGACCGCCTGCGCCGGACTTCAGAATAACTTTAGCTTCGTCGATAAACATGTGACTGCCAATTAGGGGAGGCGAACGCCCAAGAGCGAGGGGAAAATATTCTTAGCGCTCTAAACCACGAGAAGAACGCAACCAACGCTCTAAAGGGGCGAAGAAAATAATGTCGGCCAGAAGTCCCACCCCGACGACCACAGCCATGACTCCCATGACTTGATCCATGCGTAATAATTCACGTCCGGCGTGTAACAATGAACCCAATCCAAAACCGGTGAGAATCACCACGAAAATTTCGGCGGCCATCAAGGATCGCCAGGCAAAGGCCCAACCCTGTTTCATGCCGCTGACAATTCCAGGTAAGGCCGCCGGGAAAATAACGCGTGACCACAAATGCCAGCCTTGTGATCCCATGGTCATACCCGCTCTTAAATAAAGCGGTTGGACTGAAAGTACGGATTCTTGAACAGCAATGACGACAGCCCAAATGGTGCCCATCACGACGACGAAAAGTACGGCGGATTCTTCTTGGCCAAACCAAAGTAAAGCCAGTGGTACCCAACAAACAGAAGGTAAGGTTTGTAAACCCAAAGCGAGAACGCCGAGCGTATCACGAATCCAACGCACCCGTGCGCAGAGTGCACCGAGTGGAACTCCTAGTGCGGCACCAATCGCAAAACCAATCATCAAGCGACGCATCGTCACCCAGGTAGCCGATAATAATTCCCCGTTAACTAAGGATTCATAAAACCATTTAAAAATATGGGAAGGCGATGGAACTAAAACTTCATTAACATGACCCCTACTAACATACCATTCCCAGACACCGAGAAAAGTAATGGCAAGAAGTGTTGGGATAACTGGACGTGGAAGTTTCATTTTATTAATTTACCCCTTCATTTATATGCGAAGATAAGGCAGCGGTAACTTTCGCAGCGAGCGAAGCTAATTCGGGGTCATTGATGCGACGCGGGCGCGGTAAATTGATTTCAAATACCTCTCGAACACGTCCGGGGTGCGGAGAAAGTAAGACGACCCGATCACCCAAACAGACCGCTTCACGAATATTGTGCGTTACTAAAATAATAGTTTTCTTTCTCTTGGTGAAAATCTGTTGGATATCACCGTAGAGCTGATCGCGCGTTAAAGCATCGAGTGCGGAAAAAGGCTCGTCCATCAAGAGCACGCGAGGGTTGGGAGCGAGCGAGCGAGCGAGGGCGACCCGTTGACGCATACCGCCAGATAATTCATGCGGGCGGGCTTTTTCTTTATCGGCCAAACCGACTAACGACAAATAATAGCGGGCGGATTCTAATCTTTCTTCCTCGGTTAAACCCGGCTTTAAGCGCAGACCGAAGAGAACATTTTCTAAAACGTTTAACCAGGGGAACAAGGCATCTTGTTGAAACATCACGAGGCGATCTCGTCCGGGCAAACGCACGGGATCTTCACCGAGTAAAATAGAGCCTTCGTTGGTTTGTTCTAATCCTGCGAGCAAACTGAGCAGAGTTGATTTACCGCAACCCGAGGGGCCAACGATGACCAAGAATTCTCCTTCACGCACATCGAGTGAGATGTCCTCAACGGCGGTCACGCGACCGGCGGCACCTACGAAACGTTTGGTAACGTTACGAAGCGTCAACGCAGGGGTGATGACTTTATCGTTACTCATTGAACTAGGGGTAGTTAAGAATGCGAGTTATACGGCTTAGTTGGCAAGATAAGAGGATACCATTACTTTTGCACTGGAGCTGGATCCGCGATGAGCGACTCTAACAAAGGCTCAATAGGGGCATCGCCATTAAGTAAACCCGAGGCTTGGGAATCCTTCAGCGCCTGAGTCAAAGCACTGGTTAGACGTGCTTTGCGAGTAGCATCGTCTTCTCGTGCATCAAAGACGACTCGACTCAAAGCAGTGGAGATTAATTCAGCCTTAGGAATGGCGGAGCGCGTTTCGCCACCGATACCGTCACGCACTAATCTTTCGTGCCATGATTGATCGGCGAGTAATTTATCACGCAGTAAATAATGCGACTGCACAAAGGCTTCAATCCCGCGTTTATTTTTGGAGAGTGCGGTTCTAGATGAGGCAAGAATCGTGATAATCGATTCTTTATTTTCGACTAAGATTTCTCCGCCAAATTCCGTCGTGAGACGTGTCACCCAAGGTTCAATCGTCCAGGCTGCATCGACATCGCCGCGCGAGAATAGTAAAACAAGTTCCGCATTAGCAGCCGGAATGATTTGGGCATCACCACCATTGAGAGCGACTTTTAGCCCACCCTGCTTAAGCCAAACACGCGCATCAATATCTTGCGTGTTGCCGAGCTGAGGGGTTGCTATGCGACGACCCTTAAAATCTTTTGGAGTTTTTAAATTCAAACCCTTACGCACCACGAGAGCATTACCCGCATGGGCTACGGGAGCTAGAATACGAATTTCCTTACCCTTAGTTCGGACGTGAGCATTGATCACGGGTGATGGCCCCACGTAGGTGAGATCAATCGCACCAGCGAGCAGTGCTTCCATAGCCGAGGGACCTGCGTTATAGGAACGCCATTCAATCTTGGAACCAGGTGGCAAGTGAGCCAAGTGCCAGTCAGCACCTTCCCGCTCGAGTTGACGCGCAGCAATCGCCGGCGAATGCGTCAGGTTGGGGAAGAAGCCCACCCGTACAGTTACGGGCTGCTCCGCCGCACTCTCTTTTGCCTCCATTGGGAGCGCGGCGGAGCAGCCCGTAGTGGAGGCAACAAAAAGTAAGGCTATGGCGGCGAGATGACGCATATAAATTAATTAAGATTACTTCTTTAGTTATATTATAATGATTAGAATACAATCTAATAAGTCATTTTTCTTATTATCCTAACTATCAGATATTTATAAAATTTATATTACTGATAAAACGAACCAAACACTCGCAGAAACAACAATAATTGTCCCCATAATACCTAAATATTTTACCCATCCAGGTGCAACGTATGTGCCCATCAGTTTTTTATCAGTGGTGATACGAACCAAGGGCCAGCAAGCGAAGCC
>Ga0209088_10000249_pt1 | contig 39334 bp, 35 predicted proteins | sample S_140625_EF_Meta_FD_187324 | JGI IMG/M metagenome (GOLD analysis project Ga0209088, IMG submission 187324) | Freshwater microbial communities from Lake Simoncouche, Canada to study carbon cycling - S_140625_EF_MetaG (SPAdes) (version 2) | ecosystem: Environmental > Aquatic > Freshwater > Lake ... | reverse complement strand
CCGTTCCAGTATCTTGGCAAAAGGGTAAAACGCCTTTCGCGGCCACCTCAGCATTACGCAACATCGCCAGTGCGACGGAGCGATCGTTATCACTCGCTTCCGGATCTTTTAAAATATGGGCAACTTGTTCGAGGTGCTTCGTCCGCAGATAAAAATTGATGTCATGAAAGGCCTGATTCGCCAAAAGCGTGAGACCCGCTGGATCAACTTTCAAAATGGGCTTACCTTCAAATTCAGAGACGCTGACAAATTCTTTGGTCAGTAGCCGGTACTGTGTCTTATCGGGACCAACCGGAAACGGTTCTTGATAATGAAACGAGGAAGCCATCGTTTATTAAATTAACAAAAACCCTAAAACTCGCAAATATAAACCTTATGAGTATTTAGGTAATTTGGCTAATCGGCCCACCAGGACGGGTCCGACACTTGAATTCAGTGTCGTACCTTCAGCACAATCAATCGATACAAGAGCTAGGCCCGTCTTCCCCGTAAACGACTTCATTGTCCCAACCGTTTTTCCGTGATCAGGAGATTTTAATTCGATATCGCCGCGGAGAACTTCAGTCGCAGAAATCTGTCGAAGACTTCGACGTAAACTGCCCATCGACTGTATCCGCGCCATCACTTCCTGTCCCAGATAACATCCTTTATTATACGACACCCAATCATCTAAGCCACACTCTTGAGGGAATTCACTCGCTCCACAATCTTCAGGCACCGAAGGGATGCCCGACTCAATTCGGTTTTTCTCTATAAAACTGATGTCCGATTCGTTTGCCTCCATGGACATATCTTTAGGAAACAAAACCTCCCAAGATTCAAAACTCGTACGAACTGAGGGCCAAAAGCGAATGCCCGACTGAAAGTGCGACACCGCATCACCCCAAACGATTCCTGTCTTCCACTGTGAAGTCTCATCAGTAAGAGTTACGTCATCGGCAATTAAGTTGGATGACATGACAGCGATGGCATCGGTCGCCGATAAATGAGGACAAAGAATCAAAAAGGACTTATCCAGTTCTTTTATGATCAAAGTATGAGCGAGAACCCGTCCTTTACGATTTAGCCAAAGCGCATGGATGTTATTAGCTTTTGTTAAATCCGCTGAACACTGGCCCTGTATAAAGCTCGCAGTATCACTTCCTGTTGCGCGAATAACTGTGGCTGAGGTTAAAACAATCTGACGAGCCATAGGTTAAGGCTTAACCTCAATATGTGCTGGTGGCAAATCAGACTGATAACGTTCGTAGGCCTCGATGAGCGCAGTCTCGAAATGCCTGGTGTAAAGTTTCGTGTCAAACAGAGGCGTCGTTAAGCGATTCTTACTCAATTTCGCTTTCAACGCGGCTAATTTTTCGGGATGCATAGCTAAATCCACTGCCCTGTCCTCAAATTCTTGTTCTGTATAAGTAATCAACTCGGGCATTTCTATGGCATGAAGTAAACTCGCGGCGACCCGACCCGCAAATGATTTACCCTGTAAAGTGAGTACCGGGACATTGGCCCAAAGTGCATCCGAAGCCGTGGTGTGTGCATTATAAGGCAGAGAGTCTAAGAATAGATCGGCCAGAACATTTCTCTCAATGTGTTCGGCCATTTTAATATAAGGCGAAAAAATGAGGCGACTGGCATCAATACCTAAAGCCTGCGCTTCACGTTTGAGATTCTCTGGAGCTTCAGGGTAATTATAATAAAACCACATCACGCTATTCGGTACTCTTTTCAAAACCTTCATCCAGCGCTTAAAGGTTTCAGGGGTAATTTTATAAATATTATTAAAGCAACTAAAGACGAAGGCGTCCTCAGGTAACCCGCACTCTTTTCGAGTTATTGTTCTTTTTAGTTCAGGCCGCTTGGAATCATTAATTTGATAACTGTGGGGTAAGGAAATAATTTTCTCGGCGTAATACGGATAAGACTCTTGGGGGATAACCACAGGATCAGCGATTAAGTAGTCCATGTAATCTACCCCCATCGTCCCCGGACAGCCTAAAAAATTGATTTGGAGGGGGGCCGCTCGATTAGCAAATAAGCCCGTGCGGTGTGCGCCAAAAAATCCGTTGAGATTAAATAATATATCCACCTCCTTCGCACGAAGTTGCTGAGCTAAATCGAAATCACCGATTCCCCGAATATCTATAAATTCATCAAAAGAGGCGGCGAGGCGGCGACGCAGGCCCCCTTCGTCACCGTGGCCATTATCCAACCCTATCACTTCAAACTTTTCTTTATCATGACACTCAATTAAGCCCGTCATCAGCGAGCCATTGGCGTGCTCGCGAAATTCACCACTGACGTAGGCAATTTTAATTTTTTTATGGCGGGGATATTTCTGGGAAGGCAAACCGACGGGTGGCGCAGGAAACTTTTTGTCGAGATAGATAACCGCTGCTTGCTGTAAATCGCTCTCTGAATCCGAAAATCCCATATACCCAAATGGGTCGGCTACGTCTTGCTTCAAATGCAGGCGTTTTACAATTTCATCATTAAGCTCTTTGATGCCCGACCAATCAGCGATGAGCATTTTCTGGTGTAATGCCCGGCCCAGTGCCCCATTCTTAGATGGATCTATTTCGGCTGACTTTATAAATGCCTTACAGGCCTCCACGGGTTTGTTTAACTCCACGCAAACGGCGGCGTAGTTAACAAAAAACTTTTCGTCCGCACGGCCTGTTTCATAGGCTTTCTTAAAATACTCCATGGACCGACCATAATCCCTTTTTAAAGAAAAAACTACGGCTAGACTACTCAGTGCATCAAAAGAATTAGGTTCAATTTCTAACGCCTGGTTTAACTCCACAATAGCTTGGTCAAACTGCTTCAACTCCACATAAATGAGCGCCGCATTAATATAGCACTTCAGATACTTGGGTTTTAAACTTTTTGCCTTATTTAAATGGTGGAATGACTCGGGGAATCTCTGTAACTTTCTCAAAGAGTTACTTAAGTTGTAATAGGCGTCAGTAAAATCTGGACTTAACTCTATCGCCTTAAAATAATAAGGCATCGATTCATTTAATTCACCATTATCTTGCAGCGCGTTGCCCAAATTAGAGTTATAGGGTGCATTATTGGGATTAAGTCGCACCGCCTCTTTAAAATTAACCAAAGCCTCAGGAAATTTTTTATGCCCAGCGTAAACAATACCTAATAAATTATAGGCGTCCGCACACTGAGGAAGTTGGGCGATGACTTCTTTAAATATTTTTTCCGCCTCATCCAACCTTCCCGCCTCGTAACACTGAACTCCTTTCATTAAATACTGCTCTAAGTCGTCGGACATATTTATCTTAGTTAAATTTATTCTACCACAATATGATCGGGAGGCAGACCGGCTTGGTTTCTTTCATACATTTGAATCAATGCCTTTTCGAAATTCTCTGCGTATAGTTTAGCATTAAAAAGACGATGGGTGAGACGATTTTTCTCTAAAAGCTTTCTGTAGGTTCGAAGTTTTTCCGGGTTTAAGGCAAGGTCTACCGCCAGGTCTTCATATTCTTGAACACTCTTCGTAATCAAATCGTCCAAGCCGACTGATTGGAGCAAACTTCCAGCTAGGCGACTGGCAAAACTTCGGCCCATTCTCGTCACAATCGGCACACCTGCCCAAAGGGTATCAATCGCTGAGGTATGTGCATTATAAGGGAAAGTATCTAAAAATAAACCGGAGAGCGAAATCCGAGCCAAGTGATTATCCACTTCACGCATACGTTCGGCAAAAATAACTCTTCCTGGGTCAATACCTCTGAGTTCCGCTTCTTTCTTCATATTCGTTATGGCTTGAGGCTCATAAGGTGCACTGACCCATAAACAAGAACCAGGGACTCTCTTAAGGATACGCATCCATGAATCAAATGTCTCGGGCGTAATTTTGAAACACTGATTAAAGGAGCAGAAAATAAATCCTTCTGGAGGCATGTTCACCTCCGCCCGGGTATATTTTATTTTAGATAAATCGTGAGAAGTATCAAACGGCATCATGCACGGCAAGTGAACCACTTTCTCCGTGTAGTGAACGCGTGACTCAAGGGGAATAACGACAGGATCCCCGATAATATAATCGTGATAGGGCGTGCCGAGTGTTCCGGTGTATCCCAGAAAGTTAACTTGGATAGGCGCTGCGCGGTTCAAGAAAATGGCCGGGCGGGCTTCGTTAGTTATTCCCGATAAATCAAAGGCGATGTCGATATTGAGATCACGCACCATTTGGGCCGCATCCAAGTCGTTCTTATCATTAATATTTATGAAGTGGTCGAAGGACTTCTCGATTCTTTCGCGTAAGGCTGGTCTACCGTCATTTTTACCAAAAGCGAAGGCGTAAATTTCGAACTTATCTCGAGAGTGCATACTGAATAACTGTATGGCTAAGTGCGTGACGGCATGCTCTCTGAAGTCAGATGAAAAATACCCGATTTTTATTTTTTTATTTTTTACTCTGACGGCGGATGGTTTATTTTCTTGAATCACCACTCCGGATGCTTTGACGAAGTTTTCTGCGACCCTCTTGGCCAACTCAGGTGAATCGGTAATGCGCTGCATGTGCCAAGGATCCTCCATAGAGTTAAGAAATCTTGGCTGATCTAATCGATTGATGAAATTATCATAGTCGGCTTGGTAGTTCGTCCAATCCGCTAAGCGTTGTTTAAAGAACTGCATTAATCCTACCGGCTGCTTATCGGCTGGCAGTTTTTGAAATTGTGCAAGGGCGGAAACAATATCACCCGAAGCGTAATACGCATCTGCAGAATTAATTCGAGCGATAATGAGATTAGGGTCTAACTCTAACGCTTTTTCAAAATTAGTTTGGGCCTCAGCAAAATGAACCGCCTTAACAAAACACACCCCTAAACCATTATAAGCTTCGGCGTAATCTGGTTTTAGATTGATGACGTTTTTAAAATTCTCAACGGCGGCATTGAGATCACGAATGTTAAAATAATTCATCCCGAGCACATAATACGCCTGGGCGGCATAGGGATTAATACGGATGGCATTAAAACAGGCTTCGATGGCCTTCCGAAAATCACCACGTCCCTGCAAGATTTCAGCTGAAGCCAAGTGAGCCTGAAAACTGTCTATTCCTAAGCGTTTTACAATTTCGTAAGACTCTAAGGCTTGTTCTTTCTGATTTAATTTAAGTAAAACATTTCCGCGATTAACATGCGCTGCGGTAAAGTAAGGGTTAATTTTAATGATCGCATCATAATACCCAAGGGCCGAATTAAAATCGCCGAGCATGTCATAGGAATTTCCACAATTTAAATAGGCTTCTAGCCACGCTGGGTTAAATTCGATGGTTTTTTTGTAGTACTCAATTGATTTGGCATACTGACCTAACTTCTGAAAAACATTCCCTAAATTATAACAAGCATCGGGTGAGTTTGGGTTAAGCAAAATTGCTTTTTCAAAAAACTCCACTGATTGATCCGGCTTACCTAAATCATTCAGGGCGGTACCCAGATTAGAAAAATAATTTGAGTTTAGTGGGTCAGCCTCGGTGGCCCTCTTGAAACAATCTACCGCTTGCGCAAAATCTTTTTCTTGCGCGTAAAGTATTCCTAAATTTTGCAGGGACTCCGCATGGCGAGGCCATAACCCAAGTAGTTTTTTGTAGGACTCCTTAGCATTTCCCAATTGGCCTGAGCGGTGCAAATTCAATGCCTCAGCAAATTGGTTTTGAATATTGTGGGTTTGTGCGTCCATTTAGATTGTATCTCTTATAGGGAAAAATAAATACCGATAACCTGTAAACATAAATTCGCGTAAAGTGCGGCCACTACATCGTCCATCACGATGCCGATGCCCCCAGGTGCTTTTTCGATCCAGCGAATTCCCAAGGGTTTAACGATGTCGAAAAAGCGAAATAGCCCAAAACCGAGTAAGACCGTGATAAACCCCAACTTCGTTCCTAAATGTAAATGAGGGTTTAAGAAAAACACCAAGGGCATCGCCACCATCTCATCTAAAACAACCTCCGAGGGGTCTTTTTTTTTAAGGAGTTCTGCCGCGGCACCACAAATAAAAATCGCCGCAAGAATGACTAATCCATTAAAACAGATTTCGTGAATCCAGCTGCGCGGGGTTGCTAAATTTTGCACCACCAGTGCCCACCAAGCTAAACCCACCGCCGAACCCCAAGTGCCCGGTGCCTTTAATTTTCCCAACGGACCGAGCGTGGCAAGGGAGACAATCATTCAGACAGGCCGGGTAAATGCCGGCGGTATCGAATTAAATAACTCGCTCCAGAAATTACCGTGAGGGCAACCGAGATCCAAAACAGACTCATGATAATGACTTCCCAGCGCTGATGCCACAGTGCCGATAATTTCCAGTGCGTCTCATACGCACGGAGTCCAATCAAATGCCCAATCGCAATGATCTGCAGAAAGGTTTTAATTTTGCCTAACCGCTCAGCTTCCAGAATTTGACCACGTGCCGCCGCCACCAAGCGCAGACCCGTAATCAAAAACTCACGCATCAAAATTAAGATGACGCCAAAGGCGGCAATCAGGGCACTCGATTGACTGGGTATTTTTTCGACCCCTTGATCGTCCCACTGCTTGACCGGCAAACAATCCGTCGCCGCCATGGCTACTAATAATCCAATGATAAAAATCTTGTCGACCAGGGCGTCCATTAATCGACCAAAGTCGGAAACTGCGCCCAATTTTCGGGCAATCCAGCCATCAAAGATGTCCGTCAAAGCAGCGACAATGAAGAGGGCCAAGGCAGCGCTGGCCCAGACTCCCGCCCAATACGTCCATATAGCTATTAAAAACACGGCCGGTAGCCGTGCTGCGGTCAAAATATTGGGGATTTGGCGAAGAAACTGCATGCAGGCTTGCGGTGATAATGTTCTCAGTTGAAAGTAACCCGCAACAGGAAAACAATGGCCAGCAAACTTCAAATCGCCGTATACCCCGGCACCTTTGACCCCATCACGCTCGGACACCTCGATGTTCTAAAACGTGGCTCCAGATTGTTTGATCGCGTCATCTTGGCCGTTGCCCCGAGCGACTCCAAAAACCCTTGGTTTTCCTTAGAAGAACGATTGGAAATGGCGCGTGAAGCGACGAAATCGATGAGTAAAATAAAGGTGGCCGTGCTGGATGGTCTTACCGTGGAATTCGCCCAAAAACATGGAGCCATTGCGATTATCCGCGGACTCCGTAAATTCAGCGATTTTGAATTCGAGTTCGACCTAGCCCACGCCAACCGCCTCATGGCACCCAAAATCGAGACGGTTATTTTAATGCCCAGCCAAGATCAGTTCATCACGTCATCGTCCTTCGTTAAAGACATCGCACGGCATAAACTGTCGCAAGCCGCCGCCTTCGTCCCTGCGTGCGTGCTCCCTAGACTCAAAAAACGCTTAAAATAAGCGAAAAAGAGCCTTCCTACGCTGTTGACCGTGGGGAATTGTTTCGTTTGCTCTACCCTTCCTTCGGTCTAACACCGGCCCGCGGTCATTCTATCTCTCTACCCATCATCTATCTATGGACATTAAAATCCAAACTACCAACCCAACGCGCCGCAATGTCACCGTGACTATTCCTGCCGCCGACGTCGCCTCTACCGAAAAAGAAGTGATCAAAGGTTTCGTCCGCGAAGCTGCCCTTCCTGGATTCCGCCCAGGCAAAGCGCCCGAAGCCGTCGTCCGTCAAAAATACGTCAAAAATATCGACGAAGAGGTAAATCAACAACTGGTCTCCAAGGGCTACGAACGCATCCGTGAAGAAAAATCTTTTACCGTCTACACTTTAGCCGACGTCAAAAAAGGCGAAATCACCAAGGGTAAAGATTTTGTCATCGAATACGAAGTCGACGTACTTCCTGAATTTAAAACACCCGATTGGAAAAAAATCAAGGTCGCCAAAGAAGAAGTCAAAGTCACCGATGCAGATATTGATGAGGGTATCCAAAAAATCTTACAACAGCGCGCTCGTTTCGAAAAAACTGAAGCTGCTGCAACCAAAGGTGATTATGTTCGCTTAAGCTACACGGGTACCATCGACGGCAAACAGGTTAAAGAATTAGACTCCGAAGCAGGTACATTGGCTGGAGCAGAATCCACCTGGGAAGAAGCCGGAGCCGATAACGAAATCGTCTCCATTCCTGCGATTTCAAAGGCGATTGTTGGCCTCAAAGCCAATGACACTGCAAAGGCCGATTGGACTGTTCCCGCCGATCACGCTCGTGAATCTCTGCGTGGTAAAAAAATAAATTACAGCATCACCATTTCGGAAATTCGCACCAAGCAACTCCCGTCATTAAATGAAGAGTTCTTCAAATCTATCGGAGTAAAAGACGAAGCGGAACTTCGTTCTGAACTAACAAAAGGCATCGAAGGAACGAAAACACAACAAGCTGAAACTGCGCGCCGTGAAAAAGCGGTAGAAACTTTAGTCGCTGGCTTAGAACTTCCTTTACCAAAGTCCGCCGTTGATTCTGTAGCGAGAGACCTATTCATCCAGTACGCTCAAATGAGAATGCGTTCGGGTATGCAACCCGGCGAACTCGAAACGAAGCGCGATGAAATCATTGAAGAAGCACGCAAGGCCGCGGAAGTACGCGTCCGCGCTCAAGTCGTCCTCTCCCGCATTGCGGAAGAAGAAAAAATCGACCTCACCCAAGAAGAATTCAGCCAAGCAATCATCAATATCGCTTACGCCGAGAAAACCCCTCCTGAAAAACTCGTTAAAGACCGCAAGCGCCTCGCCATTATCCGTCGCGATGCGATGCTCAATAAGACCTTGGATCTCATTTTAGGCGAAGAAAAGACTGAATTGGTTGAGAAATCCTAAGTCTAGGGTTACTATCACACTTACTCCTATGTCCTACATTATTCCAAACGTTGTTGAACGAGATGCACGCGGTGAAAGAGCGTGGGATATTTACAGTCGCCTCCTCAAGGACCGCATCATTTTCCTCGGGGCTCCTATTTATGATGACGTCGCTAACGCCGTCATCGCTCAATTATTATTCTTACAAATGGAAGATCCTAAAAAAGATATTTCCATTTATATTAATTCTCCCGGTGGCTCCATCACCGCCGGCATGGCCATCTACGATACCATGAATTTCTTAAGCTGCGAAATTAATACCTATTGCATCGGACTTTCCGCCAGTATGGCCACCGTGCTACTCACCGCCGGCACTAAAGGTAAGCGCCACGCTCTCCCTAACTGCCGGGTGATGATTCACCAACCCAGCGGTGGGGCGACGGGACAGACTTCTGATATCTCAATCGCAGCTAAAGAAATTCTTCGCTGGCGCGACACTTTAAATCATGTGCTCGCTAAACACAGCGGAAGAACTCCTGAAGAATTACAGCGCGACTCCGACCGAGACTACTACATGACCGCCGAACAAGCTAAAGCGTACGGATTGGTCGATCACGTCGTTTTACCTAAACAAAATAAGGTCTAATCACGATGTCAGGTTCTCAAGCAGACACCTGTTCATTCTGCGGCAAACCAGCTAGCCAAGTCGGCAAACTGATTGCTGGACCTCACGGCGTAGGTATTTGCGATAAGTGTGTCACCACCTGCGGTCATTTAATTGAACGTGAAAAAACGCGCGACGGAAAAAGCTCAGCCACGGGACCATCTCTCCAGGGCACTGCGGCAAAAACTCCCTTAGCTCCCGTAAAATTAATTACACCTTCTGAACTAAGAGCCGAACTGGATGCCCATGTTATTGGACAAGATCACGCCAAAAAAGTTTTATCGGTGGCCGTCAATAATCACTACAAGCGACTCAACGATCGCCTCGCCCAAGCCCGCGGAGATAAAAAAGGCGAACTCAGCGAAGTTGAATTAGATAAGAGCAATATTCTTTTAATCGGTCCGACGGGTACTGGAAAAACTTTGTTGGCCAAAACTTTGGCTAAGATGCTCGATGTGCCCTTTGCGATTGCGGATGCCACCACGCTCACCGAAGCAGGCTATGTTGGCGACGATGTTGAAACCGTCGTTTTACGCCTTCTGCAATCGGCGGATATGGATGTTGAGAAAGCTCAACGGGGTATCGTTTTTATTGATGAAATCGATAAAATCGGACGCAAATCCGATTCGGCATCCATCACCCGCGATGTCTCGGGCGAAGGTGTCCAACAAGCTCTTTTAAAATTGTTAGAGGGTACGATTTGTAACGTTCCCCCTGCGGGCGGCAGAAAGCATCCCGAGCAGCAATGCATCCGCGTCGATACTAGTGATATTTTATTTATCGCAGGCGGCGCGTTTGTGGGTCTCGATCGCTTAATTGCCAAACGCGCAGGCACCAAAGCATTAGGATTTATTCATGGTGGAAATATTCCGCCAAAACTTTCCGCTGAAGAAGTTCTCGCAGGTTTACAACCCGAAGACCTTTTCTCCTTCGGCATGATTCCTGAATTCGTCGGCCGTCTGCCGGTGATTTCTGTTTTAGAACCATTAAGCCGAGATGCTTTAGTAAGAATTTTAACTGAGCCCAAAAATGCGGCGACGAAGCAGTACCAAAAATTATTTTCCATGTCGGGCGTCCATCTCGAGTTCACCCCCGCTGCACTTGAAGCATTAGCGGATCGAGCTTTAGAACTGGGCACCGGAGCGCGCGGATTACGTTCTGTCCTGGAAGGTATCCTTCTCGAAACGATGTATCACTTACCTGAAGCCGTTGCTGGATCAAAATTTACTGTAACCCCCGAAGCGGTGCGTGGCACCAATCCCGTTGCGGTCACCCCACCCACTAAGGCCAATAAAAAGAGTGCTTAAATGATTGTTTATCCTGCCATTGATATTCGTAACGGCCGATGCGTTCGACTCAACCAAGGTCGCGATGATGCCCAAACTTCTTACTACGAAAATCCCGTCGAACCAGCAGAGCAATTCACCCAAGCGGGCGCCGAGTGGATTCACGTGGTGGACTTAGATGGTGCCTTTGGTGGAGCGCCCCGTAATTTAAATATCTTACAAAAAATTTCCTCACTCGGTCCGAAAGTTCAGTTTGGAGGCGGCATGCGCGATGCCAAATTAATCGATGCCGCGCTTACCGCGGGAGCCTCTCGTGTTGTTATTGGAACTCGAGCTGCGACCGACTCACAATTTCTGCAGGAGATTGCCCAATCACGCGGGGAAAAATTAGCCATCGGGATTGATGCTAAAGATGGACTCGTGGCGGTTAAAGGCTGGACGGATGTTACCCAATTAAACGCCATCGATTTCGCGGTCACGGTCAGTCAGTTGGGAATTTCAACCGTGATCTATACCGATATCGCGACGGACGGCATGCTCACGGGTCCGAATTGGAAATCACTCGAGGCCTTACTTAAACGCTGCACTTGTGGCGTGATTGCATCGGGAGGCGTAGCCAGCGCGGCGGACGTGGCTAAACTCGCACAACTTTCTAAAGCGTACCCTCATTTAGTGGGAGTCATTGTCGGCAAAGCACTTTACGAAGGTCGCACGAATGTGCCCGAATTATTAAAAGCGAGTCGTGCTTAAAACCCAATAAATAGTGGTTAATAGGGCGGAGTTGTCACATTCCTGTGCTTGCCATATTCGTGCGATTTAACAGGCTTTGAGCACTATGACTATCGTACGTCACCTCTTTGCCTTTCTGATTTTTACCGCTTCGATTTTCGATGCTCACGCTGCTAATTTAACCGCCGCGCAAATCATCGAAAAAGCACGTACCGCTGTAGCCAAGGAACCCAAGTTCCTGGAACGCATCCAAGGCTTACATTTTGAAATCAAATTCGTTAGTCCGGAAAATAAACCAGTAAGCTTCACCATGATCCAACTGGTCGGTCCTAAATCTCGTCGCGAGCTTTCCTACAACGAAAATTATACCGTAGAGGTTATCACCGCCTGTAATGGTCTCGAAGCATGGAAATCGACACGTGAAATTGGCGGGCAAAAGAGAGCTCAAAACCTCATCATTCCTTACGATCAAGTCGCCATATTGCGCGACATGACGATTAACGACTTAGCTTTTTACAGTGCACCGGCCGAAGGCACTGGTTCGGTGAGTTACCTAGGGACGGAGGAAGAAATCAATGGCAAAAAAGTTTATTCCGTGGAGTATAAATTTGATTCTGGTTTCAAAATCATTCGTCACTTCGGCGTGAACAATTTCGAATTAGTAGCCTACGATCAAAAAAATGCCAAAGGAGAAATCTACCGCCAGCAAGTTGAAGAAACTGAGTGGATTGAAGGCGTCTGCTTCGTGAAACGTGAAACTATTTTCATGAATGGCAAAAAAGTATCTGAAGCAATTTACGAAAAAACCGTAGTAAATCCCGAGGTCGGTGAAAGTTCCTTCGCCTTCCCTATCAAATAAATAATGGCATTTCTCCGGGCTAACGAAAAAGACTTTGAAAAAAAGTTACGTGCTTTTGTCGGCACAGGCGAAGCCTCGGCTGATATTTCCAAAACCGTCGCTGCAATCATTGATGACGTCAGCGCGCGTGGGGACATCGCTGTACTGTATCACACGGCGCGACTCGACCACGCTAAATTAAATATCCGTCAAATCCGCGTCCCCGAAGAACATTTAAAAAAGGCGGTTAACTCGCTGAGCCCCGAGAAAAAGAAAAGTATCACGGAGGCCGCTAAGTGTATCGAAGATTTCCATAAGCGTACGCTCCCTAAAAACTGGAAGGCGAAAAATCCTCACGGAGCAACCGTCGGGGAAAGATATCATGCCATTCATCGCTGCGGTCTGTACATTCCAGGCGGCCAGGTGCCCCTAGTCTCGACGGTGCTTATGACGGCCATCCCTGCTAAAGTAGCAGGCGTGCCTGAAATCTGCGCATGCACTCCGCCAGGCGCCGACGGTAAAATAAATTCGGATATTCTGGCAGCACTCTATCTTTGCGGCGTAAAAGAAGTCTTCGCAATCGGCGGAGCTCAAGCCATCGCCGCCATGGCCCTCGGCACCGACGCCGTGAAGCCAGTTGATAAAATTTTCGGACCAGGAAATGCCTATGTCACCGAAGCGAAACGCCAACTTTTTGGACGCGTGGGAATCGATCTCTTACCTGGTCCCAGCGAAGTGATGATTATCGCAGATCGCACCGCTAAGCCTGCATGGGTTGGGGCGGATCTGTGCGCTCAAGCCGAACACGGCAGCGGAAAAGAAAAACTTTATTTGGTCTGCGATCATGAAGAACTAGCTCAACGTTGCCTCTCTGAAGCACGTACTCAATCGAGCACCCTTCAACACGGTGAAAAAATTCGTAAGGCCCTCGATCTAATGACCTGCGTTATCTTAGTGTCAAAAATCGAAGAGTCTGCCCGCGTCGCCAATCTCGTCGCCCCTGAACACCTTGAACTCATGGTCGCTGCGGGAAAAATCAATAAACTTTCCGAAGCGATTACCACGGCTGGAGCCATTCTCATAGGTCACCACACACCCACCGTCTTAGGCGATTTTACTGCGGGCCCCAGCCATACTTTACCGACTGGTGGCACCGGAAGATTTTTCAGCGGACTTCGCGTTCCCGATTTTCTGCGTCGCACTAGCCTTGTTCGTTACGATGAAGCCTCGCTCAAGAAAGCAGCCTCTGTGGTTGAGGCATTCGCTAAGATGGAAAGCTTAGACGCGCACGGAAAGTCGCTGAAGGCCCGTTTAGCTTAGCCTTTTAATTTAGCCAAAACTTGAGCGTGCAATAGCGGAGCGGCGGCAATGACATTGCCACTCTTCAACGCGTCGCCGCCGTGCCAATCTGTTACCTTAACTCCTGCGCCTTTTAAAATAGGAAGTACGGGAATAAGGTCCCAAGGATTTAAAATCGGATCAGCCATCACATGAGCACGTCCACTCGCGACGAGCATATAGCCATACCCATCGCCCCAAGTACGCGTATGGGTGACGGTACTCGCTAAAGAATTCCACTGTGCCTGCGGTTGATATTTTTTGATATTATCAAAATCCGATCCCACTACTACGGCGTCTTTTAGGAGGACCTCCTTAGCTCGTACGATATGACCGTTCAGTTGAGTGAAAACTCCATTGCCCATCATTCTTTCATTGAGCACGGGCTGATCAATTAAACCGAGAAGAGGCTGACCCTGATATTTTAAGCCGATTAAAATCGTGTAAAGAGGAACGCGAGAGAGAAAAGATTTTGTTCCGTCGATGGGATCGAGTACCCAGCAAAATTCGGCGTCTACATTTTCCGAGCCAAATTCTTCACCTAAAATTCCGTGATTCGGATAAGCTTTTTTAATCAGAGCGCGCATGACTTCCTCGGCCTCACGGTCCGCCAGTGTCACCGGTGTTCCGTCAGCTTTGATTTCAATCGAGGTGTCGTCGTGGGCATGTGCCTTTAAAATACCAGGACGGGCAGCGTCGGCCAAAACCTCGGCAAACTTGAGTAGCTCTACTTGATGGGCCTCGGATAGCATCAAACAAAGGGTAAGGCGAAGAGGTCGACCCTCCAAGCGAAAACCATCAAAGATTAATCATCGTGAGCGTTTGACCCATAGAAGTCGTGCTTCAAGGTAAGGTGTGGACCCAAAAACTGATAGACTCATTACAGCGAGACATCGACCCAATCGTCGCCCAGTGATGCACCAAAGTTGGGATGATTTGATTTTTTTACATTGGGCCTGCGATCCACAAGAAATTCAATCACGTCTGCCCCAAGGACTCTTCGTGGATACTTTCGAATCACAAGCGCACATCAGTATTGTGGGTTTCAAAATGAATAATGTACGACCATTTAACCTACCCGCACTCCCCTGGTTGTCTTTTTTTAACGAACTCAACGTACGCGTCTACGTCGTTGATCGCCAGGGAGTACCTGGAGTTTATTTTTTCTCATTGGATTGCGACTGTTGGCCAGCAGTCGCGATTGCCCGAAAGTTTTTTAGTTTAAATTATGTTTCAACTAAAATGAATTTTAAGACTGATCAAAATAAATATCAACTCACCGCCCAAAGAAAAGAAAGTGCGCTGATTGCGCAGTACACTTGGCAGACTGAAAATCCTGTTCAAAAAGCAGTTCCCGGCACGCTGGCTTTTCATTTAACTGAGCGGTACAACTTCTTTACCGAGAAAAACGGTCAACTTTTACGGGGGCAGGTTCATCACGAGCCCTACGAATTAATCAATACACATTGCACCGAATACAGTGAAGCGCCGATCGCTTGGAATAATTTTTCTAGTCCACAACGTCCGCCTGATTTAGTCCATGCTTGCCGAGGGGTTAAAATCCAAGCCTTCTCATTAGTCAAAACAGATGCGTAAAAAACTTACAGCTTATCGCCACGCCGTCTGGGACTGGAATGGCACGTTGCTCGATGACACCTGGCTTTGTTGTGAGGCGCTCAATCAATTATTGTCCGCAGAAAAGCGACCTCGTTTAGAAACCGAACGATACCGACAAATTTTCGAATTTCCAGCCATCAAGGTCTACGAGAAATTAGGTTTTCCGATTGCGGGTGGAAATTTTGAAGCACTCTCCGCGCGCTTCATGGATGCGTACGAAAATCAGAAATCGAAGTGCGTGCTACACTCTCAAGCGATGGAAGTCCTAAATCGACTTTCCGGTCATGGTTTATCGCATTCAATCCTCTCCGCTTACGAACATCGGCTCTTAGAACAGACCCTCACTAATCACGACGTTGCCCATCATTTTGTTAAAATCAGTGGCAGTGGTGACATCTATGCAGGCAGCAAAGAAGAGAGAGCTCGAGCCCACCTAGATGATCTCGCACATAAACCTGATGAAGTTGTTTATATTGGCGATACCGCTCATGACCTTGATGCCGCTAAGGCAATGGGGGCGGATTGTATCTTAATTGCTCACGGCTACCAGCATCGCGACAACCTTGAGGGCCTGGGGGCAAGAGTGGTCGATAGTTTTGAAGAGTTGTTAAAAGAAATCTAAGAAGGGACCTTAAAAATTAAAGGTCCGAAAACGTGTCTGGTGACCGCGTTTTTATTGCCCTTAGTTCGGGCTTAGTGCTAAATTAATTATACCCCCATTACCGTCACTATGAGCGATTCGATACCTAACTTACTTATTTATTTAATCATCGCAGGCCTCTCGATTGCTTACTTTATTTTTAGAAAAAAATCGACGTCACCCGGTCTTAGCGAAGAAATGGCCGACGTGCAAAATGAGGCGGCGGAGGGCTTCGGTGCATCCGAACAAGTTTTTCCGCCCTCAGCAGAGTTCGTCGCCAAAGCACGCGTCAAGGGAATGGACGGATATAAAAAACTTTATCGAGAATCCATTGAGCATCCTGAAAAATTCTGGGCCGATGAAGCGAAGGAACTTACCTGGTTTGAGCCTTGGACTAAAGTTCTCGACGAATCTAAAAAGCCTTTCTTCAAATGGTTCGTAGACGGTAAAACAAATATTTGTTACAATTGCATCGACGCCCAGATTAAAAAAGGCCTCGGAGATAAAGTAGCGATTGTTTTTGAAGGTGAGCCCACCCAGAACGGAGCAGCGACTGAAGTGCGCCGAATCACTTATAAAGAATTACTCATCGAGGTAAGTCGCTTCGCCAATGTTCTCAAAGAACTTGGACTCCAAAAAGGTGATACCGTTGCCATTTACATGCCCATGGTTCCCGAACTCGCGTTTGCCGTACTAGCGTGTGCACGCATTGGAGTCGTTCACTCCGTTGTGTTTGGTGGATTTTCTGCGGAGTCGATTCGTGATCGCGTTAATGATGCTAAATCCAAAGCCGTGATTACGATGGATGGCGGATATCGTCGCGGAAAATTCTTAGCCTTAAAACAAACCGTCGATGAAGCGGTGCAAGATTGCCCAACCTGTGAACGCGTATTAGTTTTACAGCGCCACGCAGGAAAACCCGATGCAGCTTGTGCCATGAAGGCCGGGCGTGATGTTTGGTATCACGACGTCGCCTCAAAAGTCAGCAGCGATTGCCCAGCCGTTTGGCAGGAATCCAATGAGATGCTTTTCTTACTTTATACTTCGGGCTCTACCGGAAAACCGAAGGGCATCATTCACGGAACGGGTGGTTACATGCTACAAGCTTACACCACGAACAAATATGTTTTTGATTTAAGGAATGATGATTTATTCTGGTGCACCGCCGATGTGGGTTGGGTCACTGGCCACACCTACGTAGTTTACGGTCCGCTTTTAAATGGTGCCTCCGTATTAATGTATGAAGGTGCGCCCGATGCTCCGGACTACAGCAGATTCTGGAAAATCGTCGAAGACCACAAAGTCACCGTCTTCTACACCGCGCCTACGGCGATTCGTGCCTTTATGAAATGGGGCGATGAGTGGGTTAAAAAACATAATCTCTCCTCACTGCGCTTACTGGGATCGGTCGGTGAACCGATTAATCCCGAGGCTTGGTTATGGTACCATCGTAACATCGGCGCTGAGCGTTGTCCGATTGTGGATACTTGGTGGCAGACCGAAACAGGCGGACACATGATTACGCCTATTCCGGGATGCACGCCCACTAAACCAGGTTCGGCTACTCTTCCCTTCTTTGGCGTCGATGCAGCGGTCTTAGATGAGCAAGGTAACGAAACCGACAGCGGTATTTTAGCGATCCGCAAACCGTGGCCAGGCATCACCCAAGGAATTTTCGGAGATGAGAAACGCTATATCGAAGCTTACTGGAGTCGCTGGAACGGCGCTTACTATTTCCCCGGAGACGGAGCGATTAGAGATAAAGATGGATACCTCTGGATCACTGGACGAGTGGATGACGTGGTTAATGTATCCGGTCACCGCATCGGAACCGCAGAACTTGAAGCCGTCTTCATCGAGAACGAAGCTGTCGCCGAATCAGCCGTGATTGGAGTTAAGCACGAACTTAAGGGCCAAGGTCTAATGGCATTCGTCATTCTAAAATCCGCCGCCGCGAAAACGGTGAATGAAGAAACCTTAGCTAAAACACTGAATGGCATGGTCGACACGAAAATAGGTAAATTTGCCCGACCAGAAAGAATTGTCTTCGTGTCTGATTTGCCCAAAACTCGCTCAGGTAAAATCATGCGTCGATTACTACGAGATATTTCCGAGGGCCGAGAATTAGGAAATGTCTCTACCCTAGCCGACCCGGCGGTCGTTGAGTCCATACGTAGTAAATTTAACAATAAATAATATGAAAAAAATCCTCTCCCTACTTTTAGTCTTTATCACGTCGCAGGTCTTGGCCCTCGATGTAGGCGACAAAGCCCCAGCCACCCGTCCGAAAACTCAAATTAAGGGCGAAGCGGTTAAAGCTTTTGAAAAAGGTAAGCTCTATATTTTTGAGTGCTGGGCGACGTGGTGCCCGCCTTGCGTGTCCGCTATCCCCCACCTCAATGAATTAAATGAAAAAATGGGGCCGAAGGGCGTGGTGATTACGGGAGTGAATGTTTGGGAAGGCGAAAAAAATCCTGAAGCCGCGAAAAAAGTTAAGGACTTTGTTAAGACACAGGGCGACAAAATGTCTTATGCTATCGCCATTGGTGGAGATAAATTCCTAAGGGACTGGCTCGAAGCGGCCAAAGTTAACGGCATTCCCCATGCCTTTGTGATCAATGGCGACGGTATTATTGTTTGGATGGGCCATCCGATGCAATTAAACGAAAAAATGTTGGGCGATTTTCTGACCGGAACTAAGACCACTGAACCCGAGAAAAACAAAACGGAAAAAAAAACTAAAGACGGAAGCGTAAAGGACGAAACGAGTTCCGCTCTAGAAAAATTAGGGGAAGCGCTGGACAAAAAGAACTGGGATTTAGCTGAGAAAATTCTGCCCGAGGCCGTGCTAAACCTCAGCCCAAGAGATCAGGCGAATCTCCAAGAGTCAGTGGAGTCGATTATCGCACTGGGTCGCGGCGATTCTTCAAAAATCAATGCGCTGTATGAAAAATCTGCCCAAGAACATAGCGCTAATGCAGAAATACAAAACGAAATCGCCTGGGACCTTTTAACCAATCCGCGTTTTAGTAAAAATATTAATTTAGCCCTAGCTGAGAAATGCGCCGTTCAAGCCGTAGCCCTCACTAAAGAAGAAGAGGCCGATAAATTGGATACTTTAGCCCGGGTTCGCTGGTTGCAGGGTAAAAAAGATGAAGCGATTAAACTGCAAGAAAAGGCTGTCAGTAAGGCCTCTTATTTAACCCTCAAAGAAGAGTTAAAACTCACACTTGATTCACTCCGTAAGGGGGTGTTACCTCCGGGTGATCCCATCGCGATCCCAGAATAATTTTATGGAAAGTAAAAGTCTCATCGAAAAAGCCTATTCGGCGCTACACTTACGTTTACTTTCCCTCCAGCAAAGAATTATTAATCATCATGCGGGTACGGTGATTGTTATTGGCGGTGGCGATCGCTTGGCGGCATCGGAACTAGCCAATCAACTGACCGAGTGGCTCGACTCTCGCCTCGTGCAAATTTGTGCTCCTGACACATCGCTTCCTGAAAATAAACTTCGCCCCTTTCTCTGGCCTTACTGGAACTTAACACCCGCCCAAGGTCGCATTACGATTGTCGTGGGCGATTGGACCACGCGTTCCGTGGTAGCCTCAATTAATGGAGAACTTAAAGGGGATGCCCTGCGCACACGTTTAAAGAGTATTAAAAATTTTGAAGATACGCTAGCCGCTAATGGAATAGCGATGGCCAAGATCTGGATTGATACACCTGAAAAAATTCTCAAAAAACGGTTGAGTGAAGCAGAAGATACTGATGCCGAGGGCTGGGTAGTCTCGGCTCGAGATTTACTGATTGGGAAAAAGAAAAATCACTCACACGTTAAAACAATTAGGACGACTAGCTCGGGCAAAGGTCTTCCCTGGAAAGTCATCAATGGATCAGACGCCAAGCGTCGCAATTTAGTAGCCGGAAAATATATCGCGGACCAATTAAATAGCGGACTTCGTCGAAAAATTACCAAGGTCAGTAAACCCAGCAATCGACCACGGGGACTTTTAGAGAGTGCAACCGCGCATCCCGTTTTAGATAAAAAAGACTATAGTCAGCAAATTGCGAAACTCCAATGGCGCCTGGGACGACTCAGTCGAATCGCCGCCAAGCGAGGAATTTCCACGCTGGTCGTATTGGAAGGTGTCGATGCCGCCGGCAAAGGCGGAGTCATTCGACGATTAGCTTCTAAACTAGATGCCGCCCATTATCACGTTCACCCGATTCCCGCACCCACCCCCGAAGAAAAGTCTCGTCACTATTTATGGAGATTCTGGGTACGCATTCCACCCTACGGCCACATGGCCATCTTCGATCGTTCGTGGTATGGTCGGGTAATTGTGGAACGTGTCGAAGGCTTTTGTCGCACCGATGAATGGGCAAGGGCCTACAGCGAGATTAATGATTTTGAAGCACGCCAAGCAGAGGTCGGGGCCATCGTACTTAAATTCTGGATTCACATCTCTAAAGAAGAACAACTTCGTCGTTTCCACGAACGTGAAAAGTCTCCCCATAAGCGTCATAAAATGACCAAGGAAGATTATCGGAATCGCAAAAAGTGGGATGACAATCAACGCGCCGCCGAAGACATGATTGTGCGCACCGATACACCTCACGCCCCTTGGATTGTCATACCAGGTAACGATAAACGCTACGCCCGAGTCGCTGTACTTAAAGGGCTTTGCCGCGCTCTGGCCGATCGCTTAGATTAATCCATTCCTCAATCCAACGTAAATGCGGCCCGGTGATGGCCGCTTTTTTTATGTTCTTGAGCGCAACCCATTCGAGGGTGGGTTGTTTTTTTATCTTCAGGCGTATACTTGAATTTAAGGTGATTAAATTTATATTTTCTGCGTACGTCACACTTCCAATCGTACGACGACGCACCCAGCTTTTTTGAGACTTAAAATCATTATTCAGAAAATCGATTTCGGGGATTTCGGCCATACCCGCCAAGCGTTTCACATCGGAGGGATTTCTTCGTAATAATAATTTATCTTGATCAAAAATAAGCGCGCGGTGGACGATGGCTTGCTGACGTTTTTTTGGAGCAAAGCGCGGAAGACTTTCGGCCAGATTTTCTTTTTTTGCCCGACACCACGGTGCCACCGGACAAATCGAACAACTAGGATTCGCTTTACGACAAACCAGCGCGCCGAGTTCCATCATCGCTTGATTGAAATCTCCAGGCTGCTGCACATCGACCAGGTGATTGGCTAACGGCGTAAAATATTTAACAGCGGTAGATCCATCCCTAAAAACTTTTTTGACTCCAGCAATGCGAGCCAACACCCGTACAACATTTCCGTCGATGACGGCAACGGGCTCATCATAGGCGATGCTTGAAATAGCAGCGGCGGTGTAAGGTCCGATGCCTTTAAATTTTTGCCACTCAATCGCCGTTGTTGGTAAAATTTTTAGTTGCGAAATCTCGATAGCACAGGCCCGCAAATGACGCGCTCGATTGTAATAACCCAAACCCGCCCAAGAAGCCAAAACATCTGATTCTTTGGAACGCGCCAAATCGTTAAAATCAGGCCACTTTTTGACCCAGCGATTAAAATACGGAATAACGGTGGCGATTTGCGTCTGTTGGCACATCAATTCCGAAACCACGGTGCGATAAGCAGAAACCTTTTCACGCCAAGGCATGGGGCGGCGATGCTTTACAAACCACCGCAATAAGGCCTTACGAAACTTAAGGGCATTATTGGCTGAAATTATTTCACGCAAAGGCATGGGAAGGGGCTGGATTTAAATACGAAGTACAGTAAAAGTAATCGCAATGGCAAAAAAGACCAAGCAGGACTCCGAAGAAAATCCCAAGAAGGTGGCGATGCACACCCTTAAGCTCGATGCCGCCCAAGCGGAAAAACTTAAAGCCATCTTAATCGGGAAAGGCTGGGTATCCGCCGTCGTGGATCATGCCGCGTTTGCTTACAAAGGACCGAGCTGCAACATAGTTCACTATAAATCAGGCAAGTGTGTCATCTCCGGTAAAGGCACCGAAGAATTTGTGAAATTCACATTGGAATCAGAAGTCACTGGCCAGGCTCTCCTCGGCTACGAAGAGGAATTAAATCCTGAGTGGTTTGAAGAACACGCAGGGCTCGATGAATCGGGTAAGGGTGATTTGTTTGGACCGGTAGTCTCTGCCTGTGTCATTGCGACGGGTGAGATGACTCGCGAATGGATTAAAGCCGGAATTAAAGATTCGAAAAAATTGACTGATACGAAAATTGCTGAACTTGAAAAAGTTATTCGGGGAACTCCCGGCGTCGCCGTAAAAACTACTTTTGCGAGAATGTCTAAATACAATGAACTCCACTCTCGCTTCGGAAAAAATCTTAATCGCTTACTGGGTTGGATGCATGCCACTTCTTGCGAAGAGGCCTTGAAGGATTACGAACTTCTTCACGGACGTCGACCCGCCTGGGGTCTGCTCGATCAGTTTTCTGAAGAACCGATTGTGCAGAATGAGTTAGAGCGTAAAAAAGTTATTTTTGATTTAAGAATGCGGACCAAAGCGGAGTCTGATCCCGTCGTGGCCGCAGCGTCCATTATTGCCCGTGCAACTTTTGTACGAGAACTCGATCGTCTTTCCGCCGATGGGGGCGTGCGATTACCTAAAGGCTCAGGAGCTGAAGCCAAAGAGGCGGCCATCGAACTAGTGGGTCGATTAGGACCAGCCATTTTAGTGAACTTTGCTAAACTCCATTTTAAAACTGCCTACGAAGCTCGCGGGCTCGAGCCCCCTGCCCCCAAGCCCTTCAAGGGCCGCAAGAAAGTAGATTAAGCTGTGGCGTCTCTGGCTACATTCGACCGCAAGAAAGGTAATGGAAGACCAGGGATTGCGGGTCTGGATGAAGCCGGACGAGGATCACTTTGTGGCCCCGTGGTAGCCGCGGCCGTTTTACTCGATGCAGGATTCTACGGAGAGCCCAGTTGGATTCGTCGACTCAAAGGCGCTAACGATTCTAAAAAACTTTCCCCGTCTAAACGGAGCGACTTGCATCAAGTTATTTTAGAGATGCATGAAGAAGGAAAACTCAAAGCGGTTTGGGCGGAAGCATCGGTGATGGAAATTTCTGCCCATAATATTCTCGGAGCAACCCGTATCGCGATGGGTCGATGCATGACGAGTCTAGCCCAAGGGGCCCTCGCTCCACTCTTCCCCGCTGCGGGAACTGAAGGCGAATTATTCGGATGGCGTGATGAGAAGAATTTTTTAGTCCTGGTTGACGGACTTCCCTTACGCCCTTTCACCTGGGCGCATGAGGCCATTAAACAAGGTGATGGGAAAAGCCTCGCCATTGCCCTAGCGTCTATCGTCGCCAAAGTAGAACGTGATAAATTATTAATTAAAATGGAGGAGAAATATCCAGAGTATGGCTTTGCGACCCACAAAGGTTACGGTACGCTTGAGCATGCGAATGCACTGCGAAAATATGGTCCCTGCCCCGAGCATCGGGATTTATTTATTCGCGGAATTTTAGCAGGTGAGGATCCACCGCCCGACTCACATCCGGAATTTGATTTTAATTAAAGCGCAACGGCATCGACCAAGAGCCACGCCCATGTCGCGACCACGCCACCCGACTTAGGGTGTAAGCGGTCGTAGTCTTTAATCAGTGACTTTAAATTACCCGACGACATGCGTGGCGCGCCCGTGACGCCACTGCCGTGTAATGCTCTGAATAAATCAATCGATGAGGGATAAATTTCCTGCGATTCCAAAACACCGTTAGCTCGTACGTCAAATTTAGCGCTTTGTAATATTTGTAACCACTGATCTTCGTCGCGCCAATGCAAGGGCCCCTCGCCCATCAAATCGCGAAGCTCAAATAAGCAAGGATCACAGGGTACACCTAGGAGCAAACGCCCTTGATCCGGCAGAGCATCGTGCCAGTTACGTAAAACCGCCACAGGATCGGGCGCCCAATGCAATAGGCCTGACGATGCCAGAGCTTTCGCTTTGGGTATTTTTGTAAAAGCATCACGCACCTTCCAATCAGCCAGTGGTGCGTTTTGTCGGCCTATTTCCACCATCGAGGAAGAATTGTCGGTGGCTTCGACAGCGGCACCTTGAACCAATAAAGCATTCGTTAAAAAACCAGTACCTGCGCCCAACTCAGTAATTTCAGCACCACGGGGAAAGGGAGCAAAAGCAGCTAAGGCTTCGGCGAAACGACGCTGGGGAGCAGCGTGTTGATCATAGGTATGTGCACGTTCGTTGAAGCGCATGGATTAATTTGTGTTGTCAGCGAAAAAATCACTGAGGTTATGCCCTAAGCCATCTACAATTTGGCAGCCGACGATAGATTGGCAAACTCCGTCAGGGTTTAATAATGAATCCTCCGAACCCACATAGGCCTCCCAGCCACTCGGTAATCCCTGACGACAAAAACTAATCAGCGAGATTCCTGCGGGTTGAGATAAAATTTCTAAACCTTTTAAAAGATTTTCTGATTCATAGGGCGTCTCGGAAATATTAGAAGGCGGTAGCCCAGCCCGATTTCGAAAATCAGCCAAAGCATTAGGTAAATCGGTTTTAACTAAACGACTCAACCAGCGCACCTGCGTCTCACTGACTTTTCCACATTTTGAGTGTTCGCTACAGAAAGAAGTAAAGGGTGCGATGAGCAAAGCCTTAGCGGGCAACTTAACGCCCCGAGAAGCAGCCTCTAAAATTAAATGAGCGCCCAAAGACCAGCCAATGACCATGTCGCAACCCACTAGGTTTTCTGCCGCGCCCATGACGGGTGGATAAATTAAATGTTCGGCTTCAGGGGCATGACTCACCGCTAAGGGTTGCATTTCCTCGAGCGAAATTCCCCACCCGCCGATCCATCCGATTTTCATGAAGCGACTCCTTTTAGTGTAGAAATAAATTTTTCGAGGTGCGTTGAGTCTAATCCTCTGCGCAGGGAAATTCTGATACGGGCAGTGTTCACGGGCACCGTGGGCGGACGGATCACCGAAACAATAAATCCGGCAGACCTTAAAGCCTCCGCATAATGTTGAGTCTTTTTTACCTCACCAATAATTAACGGAATAATCGGTGAATGAAAATCGGGGGCGTCAAATCCTGCCATTCGCAGAGCTGCCCGCCAGTCTCTTGAAAGTTGATGTAAATCAGTTCGTTCCTTTGCTAAATTTTTTGTGCGAGTAATCGCAGCTAACCCTGCAGCTACGGATGCCGGATTAAGATAGGTGGAATAAATAAACTCTGCGGCGAAATTGATAATCATATTCTTAATAAGAACATCGTGACATAAAATATAGGCCCCTTGTGACCCGAGGGCCTTACCTAAAGTGCCCACGACAATATCCGCCGCCGCTCGCACACCCTGCTCTTCCTGCATGCCTGAGCCTGTTTGCCCGTGCCAACCTGTAGCGTGAGCTTCGTCTAATACCCAACAAAAATTATAACGCTCTTTCAGTTTCGAAATTCTTGATAAGTCGGGACAGTCACCATCCATCGAGTAAACACTTTCCGTCACCACAAATACCACTGCGTCCGTTTCTTTGAATTCCTCTAACATGGATTCCAATATATCTAAATCATTATGCGGAAAACGGCGGAGCGTGGCTTCGGATGATAAAATTCCTTCCAGCATGCTCGCATGAATTAACTTATCGGCCAAAACGATGTCCCCTTTTTGCGGTAATCCTCCCAGCACAGCCGTGTTAGCCGAAAATCCGGTATTTAAAATAAGTCCATGAGCGTAACCATGCCACTGCGCTAAAGTTTTTTCTAATTCCTTGTGTAATGAAGTATAGCCGGTGACTAGAGGTGAAGCAGAAGCCGAAGCTCCCCACTTATTTACAGCCGAAGTGGCTGCGGCAATCACTTCACTATCGTGACTTAAATTAAGGTAATCATTATCCGCTAAATTAATTCGTGCATCGGTGGCGGATCGGACTTTCAAAGTACGCAAAAGCCCATCCGCTTCACGCTGGGCGAGAACTTTCTCCATCCGCTGAAGCAACTTTCTATTCATGACCAAAATTCAGGATTAAAAATTACTTTCTTATTTTGGTAGGAGGACTCTCCAGCTATTGAAATCTTAGATTGTTTAATCCCGGTGCGATTGGCTTGAGCGGTTTCAGGTGAAACAGTGCGACTTACCGTATTTAACCAAACACCCATGCGTCCGTTATATTTTCTTTTTAAATAAGCGACGGAAAGTCGGGCCTGATTGATTGCCCCTAATCTATCTTCTACCACGATGATGACTGCGTCAGGCTTGATTGCGTGAGCAAAGTCGGTCCAATCCAGACCGAGAGGATCAATGGGGACGGCCAAACCGCCGGCCCCCTCAATGATTTGATGTTCAGCCGGAGGAACAGTCTGATAAGCTTTAACAATATTCTGGAGTGATAATTTTTTTCCTACTTGGGCCGCCGCTGCTAAGGGTGCTTGGGCTGGTCCAAACGAAAAAAGTGTAATCGGGGTCGCCCAATCTCCTGCAGCTTGAGGGGCATCGGCTGGTCTTCCAGCGCTCACACCTGATTCAACCGGCTTAATCACCTGAGTGTCGCCCAATTCGGAGAGTTCGCGGGCCAACAACCCTACAACATTAGTTTTACCAATGCCGGTATCACTGCCTGTGATAAAAATGACAGCCACGATTAGTGATTATGCGAACAGCCACAATCGTCGGAAGATTCTCCGTCGGTCGTAGTGTTCATTAATTCTTCAGGATTCGGCCAGCCTGCTGCTTGCGCCTGGGAAGGACTGATTTCACCGCGGTGAACGCGACGAGCTTCATCGGGATGTAAAGGGTGTAAACCTAAACGCTTCATCAGGTTCATATCCTCTTCGATGTCGGGATTTCCCGTGGTCAAAAGTTTTTCTCCTAAGAAAATAGAATTCGCTCCTGCTAAATAACACAGCGCTTGAGTTTCTGGATTCATATTCGCGCGTCCGGCCGAAAGTCGGACCATTGCCTTAGGCATTAAGATTCGGGCGACCGCAATGGTGCGCACGAATTCAATCGAATCGACAAATTTTCTTCCAGCTAAGGGCGTACCTTCGACAGCGACGAGTGCGTTGATCGGAACGGAGTCAGGCTGCGGATCCATATTCGCTAATTCAACGAGCATCTTTAAACGGTCATCCACGGTTTCTCCCATGCCAATAATTCCACCTGAACAAACTTCTAAACCTGCTTTGCGCACGTTAGATAAAGTCTGGAGACGGTCATCATAAGTTCTGGTGGTAATGATTTTTGCGTAATGCTCGCGAGAGGTATCGAGGTTGTGATTATAAACATCGCAACCGGCTTCCTTGAGGCGCACCGCTTGAGGTTCGGACAACATTCCGAGCGTACAACAAACTTCGAGACCCAATTCTTTTACGCCCGAAACAGTTTTCAGTACGCTATCAAATTGTTTTCCGTCCGACACCCTGCGCCAAGCCGCACCCATACAGAAACGTGAAGCTCCACCCAACTTCGCACGACGTGCATCCACGAGGATGGTTTCCGTTTCCATCAATGATTCGGCTTCGACGAAGGTATTGTGGTGAACCGACTGCGGGCAGTAGGCACAGTCCTCCGGGCAGGCACCCGTCTTGATCGACTTGAGCGTGCAGAGCTGCACGCCGGCGGGATCTTGGTTGGCTTGGTGTGCCTCCTGAGCCTTGAAAATCAAGGTGTTGAGAGACAAATCATAGAGGGCACGAGCTTGAGTGTGGTTAGTCATAATAATATTAAAGATTGGGAATTACATCATCCATCGCCCGTCGAACCGCTTGCGCGAGGTGGGTTACTTCGGAGGATTGAATAGAAATCGGCGGAACAAATAAAATGGAATCACCCAGTGGTCGAATCACGAGTCCATGTCGACGTGCAGCCAAGGCGATTTGATATCCCACGCGCATATCAACTGTCCAACTTTTGGCCGCTGCATCAGCAGGTTTAAAATCAACGGCACCGGTTAATCCGTACTGACGATAACTGGCGATGTTCGGATGATCAGAAAAATTCTTTTGGATTTCGTCTCCCAGTTGTTGCGCACGTTCTGCGATTTGCCCTGAAGAAATCATGGGGCGAAGTTTTTTTAGCGAGGCCAGAGCAACGGCGCAGCCTAAGGGGTTGCCCGAAAAGGTATGTCCATGAAAAAAGGTGCGGCCTTCAGAAAATTCGCCCTGAAATGCTTCATAAATTTTCTCGGAAGTGAGTGTAGCAGCCAAAGGTAAATATCCGGCGGCCAGTCCTTTAGCTAAGCAAAGAAAATCAGGTACTACACCCTCTTCTGAACACGCGGTTAGTGAACCCAGTCTTCCAAAGCCCGTGAAAACTTCGTCGAGAATTAAGTGCACATCGTATTGCTGACAAAGTTGCGCCACGGCTTTAACGAATCCAGCTGGCTGCTGATGCATTCCCGCGGCACCTTGCACACGAGGTTCAAGAATAAGCGAAGCAGTTTGTGAGGCTTGAGATTTTAAAATATTTTCTAATGCTTGAAGCGATTGGGTTGCGTCTGAGAATTTAATCTTACCTGCACATTCTTCATGGCGCGGTGCCTCAAACATTTGAGAAGGAAAAAGCCAGGGCGAGAAGCGTTTATGGAAGGTGCGATTATCGCCCACGGACATCGTTCCGAAGGTGTCGCCGTGATAAGCACCGGACATCGAAATCACTCCGCGTTTTTCGGGGCGGCCGGTTAATTGCCAAAACTGAAATGAAAGTTTAAGTGCGACCTCGACCGCGTTACTTCCGTTGTCGGTAAAAAAACATCGTGGGAGTTTTCCGTTAATCAGTCCTGCCAGTTCTTCAGCGAGCTCAGTCGCCACTGGATGATTTAATCCCAATAAAGTAACGTGCGCTAATTGGTGTAACTGTTTCTCGAGGGCGGCATTTAAATCGGGATCATTGTGTCCGTGGACATTGGTCCACACCGATGCATTGCCGTCTAAGTATTTACGACCTTCCGTATCGATTAACCATGAACCTTCGCCGCGCACCAAATGCAGACGCGGATTAGCCTGATACTCCTTCATCTGAGTAAAAGGATGCCAGGCGTGTTTACTGTCCGCTAAATCAATAGCATCGGTCAAACGACTGGGTGCTGGTGAGGCGGAGGACACCCCCATTAATTAAGCCCTAAACTGTCTATTGTTAAGCCTTAAGTCTCGGCAGGTTAACAATATGAAATATTTATAAGTTGTTACTTATAAATAAGTTATGAATTTATTCGAAGTCGTAAATCTTAACTGAGCTCCAAAATGTCTTACAGGACTGGACGAAATCCACGTGAATGGGGTCGACCTGGTAGGCGTCGTGTTCGGCCTGACTTTTGAAAATAAACATTTCTGCGAAGTCATACGAGCTGTCGACGATGGCGCGCTCGGACGGCGTAGGGCGGCCGATATAACAGGACGTGATAGATTTAATTTTATCCAAGCCTCTCAATTTAGTTTCGAACTGTGATCGCTCAGCAGGTGTTAGATCTTTGCGGAGATAGAAAAAGACGAGGTGGTGAAACATGCGTCAAAATTGGTTTAATAAAGTGCGCATGTGAAGCCTGAAATGCCTTTCCTTGCCAAGTCGGAGGTGTGGCTCATTGTCACGGCAGATTAAATGCAAAACCTACACTCTATTTTTCCAGAGCTTAATGAGGCGCAATGGGCAAAGCTGACTGAAATGGCGGCACTCCATCGTGAATGGAATGAAAAGATTAATTTAGTGTCGCGCAAAGACATCGAAAACCTTGAGCGGCATCACTATGCCCCCTCTATCGCCGCGATTAAATTCTTAAAACTTCAACCCAGCGCAAAGATTATTGACGTCGGCACCGGCGGAGGTTTCCCGGGATTAGTCTTAGCCGTCCTTTATCCCACCGCTGAATTTACCTTGGTCGATTCCGTGGGTAAAAAAATACTGGTGGTGGAGGATATTGTTAAACGTCTGAATCTCAAAAATGTTCAGCCAGTGGTCGCTCGCGCCGAAACACTCAGTCATGATCACGACTTTATTATGGGTCGGGCCGTGGCAGATCTTCGCACTTTTGTTCATCAGACCAAACAGCTCATTATTCACGGCGTGAAACATTCTTTGCCCAATGGCATTCTCTATTGGCAAGGCGGCGACCCAGCCGTGGAAAAAGCCGACTCAGGCATCAGCCCCTTCTTCAGTTTCGAACTCCGTCCCTTACTTTGGAATGATGAGAAATTTGAGGGAAAACGTATCGTTTTATACCGCTCGCAAGATTTGCCGAAGTGCAAAAAGCCCGATTTGCCGGCATGACACAAGAGTTACCGTCTGTGCCTTGACCCTCGCCTAGATAATCTCACGGTAAAACCAATGTCATTTAAGCTGCTACCCTATACCAAAACCGGCGAAAGCCTGGTAGGGCTGTTGCGTCAACGTATTGTCTTTTTGGACGGCGCGATGGGGACAATGATTCAACAATTAAAACTTACGGAAGAGGATTATCGTGGAACACTTTTTGCTAATCACCCCGGTGAACTAAAAGGTAATAACGACTTACTCGTTTTAACCAAACCTGAAGCCATTTTACAGATCCACCGCGACTACCTCGAAGCAGGAGCCGATATTTTAGAAACGAATACTTTCAATGGTACTTCCATTGCGATGGAAGACTACAAGATGGGTCACTTGGTTCGTGATTTAAATACCGCGGCGGTAAAAATCGCTAAACAAGCGTGCGATGAAATTAAAGCGAAATCGCCCGGTAGGCTGTGCTTCGTCGCAGGCGCGCTCGGTCCGACGAATAAAACATTGTCGATGTCGCGCGATGTGAACGACCCGGGCAAACGCGATATCACTTTTGTTGAATTAAAAGACTCTTATCGCGAACAGGTGGATGCGTTAATCGATGCGGGCGCCGACCTTTTACTTTGTGAAACGGTTTTTGATACGCTGGTTCTAAAAGCGGCGCTCTTCGCCATCGACGAAGCCTTTGAAGCACGGGGGTATCGTTTACCATTGATGATCTCGGGTACGATTACCGATGCATCGGGACGCACACTCACAGGTCAGACTACCGAAGCGTTCTGGAATTCCGTACGCTACGCTCATCCCATCAGCATCGGCATGAACTGTGCGCTCGGCGGAGAACAGATGCGCCCACACATCGACGAACTTTCGCGTAAGTCTGAAATTTACGTCTCCTGCTATCCTAATGCGGGATTACCGAATCCGCTTTCGCCGACTGGATTTCCTGAAGGCCCAGAAGATACTGCTGCCATCTTAGAAACCTTCGCCCGCGATGGACTCGTTAACATTGTCGGCGGTTGTTGCGGCACTACACCTGCACACATCGCTGCGATTAAACGGCGCGTCGAAAAATATTCTCCACGCGTAGCACCCGTTAGCTCGCCAGCGATGCGACTATCTGGATTAGAAGCATTGAATGTCGTCGGTGGCGCTCAATCATTTGTAAACATCGGCGAACGGACGAACGTAGCCGGATCGCCTAAATTTAAAAAGCTCATTGAAGATAATGATTATCGTATGGCGATTACGGTGGCAAAACAACAAGTCGAAGCGGGCGCTGGTATTATTGATGTTAATTTCGATGCCGGCCTGCTCGATGGCAAAGCGGCGATGATTAAGTTCCTCAATTTAATTGCGACGGAGCCTGACATTGCCCGCGTGCCTGTGATGATTGACTCATCTAAATGGGAAATTCTCGAAGCCGGCCTGCAATGCGTGCAGGGTAAACCCATCGTTAATTCTCTTTCGTTAAAAGAAGGGGAAGAAATTTTCATATACCAAGCGAAACTCTGTAAACGTTACGGAGCCGCGATGGTTGTGATGGCATTCGATGAGAAAGGTCAGGCCGCCACGTTTGAAGACAAAGTCAGAATTTGTCAGCGGGCCTATAAAATTCTCACCGAAAAAGCAGGCGTCGATCCGCAAGACATTATCTTCGATGCAAATATTTTAACCGTCGCTACGGGCATGAAAGAGCACGACAGTTATGCCCTCGATTTCATCAATGCGGTGCGTGAAATTAAGAAAGTTTGTCCAGGCGTAAGAACTTCGGGCGGCCTCTCCAACGTGTCGTTCTCGTATCGCGGGAATAATCCTGTACGCGAAGCGATGCACTCGGCCTTCCTCTATCACGCGATCGCCGCAGGGTTAGATATGGCGATTGTGAATGCGGGCATGCTGGAAGTTTACACCGATATTGATCCAAAACTTAAAGAGCTCGTCGAAGATGTTATTTTAAATCGGAATGCGCAAGCGACGGAACGACTCACCGAAGCAGCGCCGTCTTTTTCGGGAACGAAAACCGAAGTCGATCATTCCAAGAAGAACGAATGGCGAAACCTCTCGACTGAAAAGCGCATTGAACATGCCCTCGTTAAGGGCGTGGAAGATTTTATTGTCGCGGATACCGAAGAGGCCCGCCAAAAACTTGGGCGTCCTCTATTAGTGATCGAAGGACCACTCATGGATGGCATGCGGGTGGTGGGAAAACTTTTCGGCGAAGGTAAAATGTTTTTACCGCAGGTGGTAAAATCAGCGCGCGTCATGAAAACCGCAGTACGACACCTGGAGCCCTTCATGGCTGATGAAAAGTCTGATGGCTCGCAACAGGGTAAGTTTCTCATCGCAACCGTACGAGGCGACGTCCACGACATCGGTAAAAATATCGTGGGTGTGGTATTGGCGTGTAATAACTACGCGGTAACCGATTTAGGAGTGATGACTTCTTGTGAAAAAATCATCGAAGAAGCTCGTAGACTTAAACCTGACTTCATTGGGCTCTCAGGACTCATCACGCCATCGCTCGATGAAATGGCGGCCGTCGCTAAAGAATTAAAGCGCTCTGGATTCACCACACCTTTATTAATCGGTGGCGCAACCACCTCCGAAGATCACACGGCCATCAAACTCGCCCAGCATTATGATGGACCCGTGGTGCACGTGAGCGATGCGTCATTAGTCACTGGCGTATGTAGCGACTTACTCAATCCACAGAAAAAAACGGCGTATGTTGAATCACTCAAGGAAAGTCAGCTGAGCAAGCGTGAAGCCTATGAGAAAAATCAACCAGCCGAAGTTATTCCGTTAGCTGAAGCTCGACAAAAAAGCCTCCAACTTAATGCACCACTCCAACCAGCACCGAAAAAATCAGGAGTAACCCTGTTCGAGCGAATCGATGGCGCGTCCGTCGCAGCCATGATTGATTGGACCCCTTTCTTTGTGACTTGGAGCTTAAAAGGCACCTTCCCAAAAATATTTAATTCGGAAAAATACGGAACCGAAGCGCGTAAGTTATTTGATGATGCCCGACGAGAGCTTGATTTATTAATTACAGAGAATCGTTTTCATCTTAGAGGCGTCGCTGGAATCTGGTCAGCTCGCCGAGTGGGCGATGACGTCGCTGTGTATGAAAACGAATCACAGAAAAAAGAAATTGGAAAATTCCATTTCCTGAGAGACCAAAAGAAGCGCCCACAGGTAAAAACCTGTCGCTCCTTGGCTGACTTCGTATCCGCTGAACCAGGAGATCATATTGGTGCCTTTGCAGTATCTGCGGGACAAGAAATCGAAACCTACGCTGCATCATTTAAGGAAAAAGATCCTTATCGTCATATTTTAATTCAAGCCATTGCAGATCGACTGGCGGAAGGTTGCGCCGAATGGTTGCACTGCGAAGTGCGTAAGAATCTCTGGGGCTATGCTCCTAATGAGAGTTTAACGGTCGAAGAATTAGTAGACGAGAAGTATGCGGGGCGTCGACCTGCTGCAGGCTATCCGGCCTGTCCTGAGCACACCGAGAAAGGTGAAATATGGAGACTACTCCAAGCCGATCGCATCGACTGCACCTTAACCGAATCATTTGCCATGAATCCAGCGGCGTCTGTGTCGGGTATTTATTTTGGCAATCCACAGACCATTTACTTCGATGTCGATTCACTCGGTCGCGACCAAGTGGAAGATTACGCGAAGAGAAAAGGCTGGTCGGTCGCCGAGGCCGAGAAATGGTTGGCCCCAGTTTTAGGATATAAAACTTAATGAACGAATCCGAGTTGCAGAATATTTTGGAGAGCCTGGACGCAACTCAAGTTCAAGCCGTGCAGCGTTTTTTTGGTAAAAATACAAATCTGCAGAATGCTGTCACCACCATCGACCAAGGTGATTGCGAATGGTCTGAGTGGTTTAAGGCGATGGCCGTATTACAGCTCTGGCTCGAATCAAAAAAACAAGATTACCCGCTTGAACGAAAGCTGGGGTATCTGAGTTGCACCGTTGATGCCTTCATGAATACGCCAACCATCATGCGCCCAAAACTCGGTGAAGCGACTGAACGCATGCTAGCTCAATACGGATTTAGTGATCAGTAATGTCTACCCCTCAACGCATTTTAGTGATTGGGGGTGGCGCGGCGGGATTCTTTGCGGCAATTACCAGTGCCGAAAAAGCAGATACCCAAGTATTTCTGTACGAAGCCACGCCACATCTATTATCGAAAGTAAAGATTTCGGGTGGCGGACGGTGCAACGTGACGCATGCCTGTTTTGAGCCCGAGCAATTAGTTAAAAATTATCCGCGAGGTGGGCGCGAACTGCTCGGCGCCTTTCACCGCTTTCAACCCCGCGATACCTTAGCCTGGTTTAATACCCGCGGCGTAGAAACTAAGACTGAGGAGGACGGACGAATGTTTCCGACGTCGGATAACTCTGAATCGATTGTTAATGCACTGAATGAGGCGGCTGAGAAAAATCAGGTTAAAATTTTAATCCAACGTGGCGTTAAAACGATTCAGTATGTTAAGGAGAAATTTGAGGTAGAATTAAATTCGGGCGAGATGGAGTTATTCGATAAAGTCATTATCGCCACGGGCGGAAATAAATCATCGAGTGGTTTAGCCATCGCCGAAAGTTTCGGTCACACCATTATCCCGCCCGTCCCCTCACTGTTCACTTTTCATATTCAAGATAAGCGGTTGACGGATCTCGCCGGGCTTTCGGTAGAAAAAGTTAAAGTTAAGGCCGGCGGGACGAAACTAACTACTGAAGGACCCCTACTACTCACTCATTGGGGGATGAGTGGACCCGCAATTTTAAAACTATCCGCCTGGGGGGCACGAGAATTTGCAGAATCTAATTACAACTTCACCATCGAGATTAACTGGGTTCCCGAATTCAGCCAAACTGCGCTCAGTAAAAAATTAAATGAAATACGGATCGCCGAAGCACGGAAACAGATCGCGACCTTTAGTCCGGTACCCATTCCCCAAAGGCTCTGGGAGAGGCTCTTACTTGCGGCGGAAATTAATACAACGACACCTTGGGCTCATATTAATAATCAGCAGTTAGATAAATTATACAAACAGCTCACCCAGGCCGAGTTCACAGTGACCGGTAAGAGCATGTTTAAGGAGGAGTTTGTGACCTGCGGTGGGGTGAAGCTTTCGGAGATTAATTTCAAAACCATGGAAAGTCGTAAGCAGCCTGGCCTCTTTTTTGCGGGGGAAGTTTTAGATATCGATGGCGTCACGGGTGGGTTTAACTTTCAAAACGCTTGGACGACGGGCTGGCTGGCGGGTCAGGCCGCAGCCGAACGCCCTTAATCGGTATCGCTTAATCGTAAATTTCGTATCAGTTTAAAGGGATGAGTGATGATTCTCCAGCCGATGGAATTAAATTAGGCGATGTCGTTGACGGACAAAGTCTGGTCGCCGTGGGGATTGATTTCACTTTCACGGAAATCATCAACTCACATCAGACCGCTTTTAAATCTCTGGATGAATGGCTGACGGGGATTCGTACGTACGATCTGCAAGACTCATTTGATACCGATGCCATTTTATGGGACGAGCTCGAGGACTGTGGCTATGAAATCGGCGAGGAAGATATCACTGAAGATAACAAGAAAGTTAAACTCTACGATGTGTGGGTGGATCAGGATGATACCGAAAGTGTTTTAACCCGGGTTCAGGATCGCTTAGACGAATTAAAACAGAAAGCTATCTCTTTAATACCCGTCGGACTACAGGCTGCGGCGCAAGCCAATCCAACGCCCACGAGCCTACTGAAGCTCTTAGTGCAAACATCGGAGCCTGAATAAATTATTTTACCAGGACCTTGGCCTTGGTCTGCAATTCTTTATCAAGGTCGATCGCATTACGAACTGCGTTGAGAAGTTTCTGAGCTGAATTAATATCGGGTTTGGAAAATGGCGGAGCCGCCGAAAGTTTGGTCGCGTTAATTTCGTCTAAAATCGCCCTTAGTTTATCAACCGTTTGCTTTATGCATTCACCCTTGGTCCAATTCTTAGATAACCAGAGCGATTCATTATTCCAATAGGTGAATCGTTTCTCCTCCGAAGTAGAAAAATCTTTTTTGAACTGGGAGAGCGAGGTGAAAAAGGCGAGAGCTTCGCGCTGATCTTCATCAACTACTTTAGTCGTATCTTTGGAAAGCTTAGCCTGGAGGACAGAAAACTTAGATTGAATTTCCATACGGCTTTTCGGCCAAGAATCGAAATCCTTAGCATTGGGCGGCTCGGCTGCAGCCCAAGCAAAACTTATCCAGCACAGGCTTAGTAAAAATCTAATCATCGTGAATGTATTCTAATCTCTCATTTCCACCCTTGTTTGCAATTTAATCTCCAATTATTTCCTGTCCCTCTGCAACTTATAGCCTAATTTGAGGTATTAATCTATGATGAAACTCTCTTCAGCCCTTCTCGCTCTCACCCTCTCAGGCATATCCGCCTGGGCAGCTGATTCTACGAGCACAACCATTTCCGTATTAAGTGAGAAATCTTTGAGCGTTATCCCACCCAGATTTATTGGGCTAAGTTATGAAAAGTCTGCCGTCACTGAAAATCACTTTCGTCCGGATAATCTCGTTTTAGTTAATCTACATAAAAATCTCGGTTCAGGCGTCTTACGATTTGGGGGTAACAAGGTTGAACTTACCCAGTGGTCGCGCGAAACACCGAAAGAAAAACCCGTAAAAGGAATTTTTATGGCGACCACCAGCCACATGGATAATTTTTATGCTTTTATAAAGAGTGTAGATTGGAGAGTGATTCATGCCGTCAATCTAGCGAGCAATACGCCCGAGCTTTTCTCTGATGAAATTAACTATGCAGTTAAAATCGGGGAAAAGTCTATCATGGGCTTCGAAATTGGGAATGAGCCCGATCACTACGACAAGGACACCAAGAAATTACGTGAAAAAGGTTATGCCTATCCTCAGTATAAGTCGGAACTAGAAAAAGCTCAGGCTGTTATCTTAAAACAGAACCCAGGAATCAATTTAATCGGGCCAGCAACAACGAGTGGCGGCTTCAAGTTCTTCGAACCCTGCGTGAGCGATTTCAAAAATAAGTTATTCCTATCCACTTCGCACTTCTATCCCACTTCGGCGATTAGTACACCTCCACCCACCTGCGAAAGCCTCCTCAGCGACGGCTCGAAGAAGAAAACGATTGCGATGGCCGATAAACACTTTGCTGCCGCCAAAAAAGCAGGCGTACCTTGGCGCTTAGCTGAGTGCAATTCTGCATCGATGGGCGGAACGAATGGGGTCAGTGATGTATTTGCGGCCGCGGTGTGGGGTGCGGACTTTCTCTTTGATATCGCTGAACACGGCGGCACCGGAGTTAATCTTCATACCATTTTTGGACTCAATGGCTATACCGCGATTAGCTATGACAAAGAGAAAAAAATCTACGCCGTCCGCCCTCTCTATTATTCGCTGCTCTTATTTAAAGATGCTGGAAACGGAAAATTAATTGAAGCTGATACCAAATCTTCCGGCAATGTGGTCAGTCACGCTACCCTGGGCACTGACGGAAAACTCCGCGTGATCGTGATTAACAAAGAATTAGACAAAGGCACCAACGCGGTTGTCTTAGCCAACTCTAAGAGAACTCACGGAACAGTTACCCGTCTCAGTGGAAGTTCACCTACGGAACAAATGGCGGTCAGTTACGGCGAAGGTACCGTGAATAAAGACGGTACGTGGAAACTTGAGAAACGTGAAGATATCAAAGGGTCCGCCGGCCGATTCGAAGTCACCCTCCCCGCCTGCAGCGCCGCCGTTCTGACCCTCGAATAAAATTAAACTACCATTGATTAGCTTTATAAAGTTCATCCCACTCCGACATAATTTTGGAGACGTTTTTTTGAGCCCAAACTAACATTTCTCTCTCTTTTTTAACCGGTATATAACCTTCCCATCTTGTACAATCTGGCAGTCTGTAGGAGCCTGAATATTCTTGTTTATACTCTATATGGAAATGGGGTTTTTGATGATTTTTCTCAAAACGAACCCTTAAAATAGTTGGCCCTATTCTCTTAATCGCTTTTTGCCGAATTGTTACCCATTTTCCATTTCTGAATTTTTTCTTACCTATAGATCGCTCCTTATTTCTTCTCCTAAATATAAATAAAGAAAGGCTTTTAGTTAATATTTTTGAAAAGTAATATAGAGTTTGTTTAGACATTTTAAGTGGTTCAATTTTTGTAGAGTGCTCGGCCGCGGTAAGGGCGTTAATATTGATAATACTCAAATCTTTTTTGATTTTATATTAGTGCCGAGCCAGTCACTCCAATTAATCCAACCAAAATTTTGGTAGGTTCTTTCGGGGTGGGAGGGAATATTATCTGATCTACTGGGAAGTTTGGGTAATAATCCCGAGCACCATTTACGCCAATCAGTTTCGCTCTTGAGCTTCAATCTATGTACAAATTTTCTAGCGTCTTTAAAATTCATAAAAATCCTTTCTGACGGTCTCACGTTTCCGGTACCTAGCCAGTCACCAAATCCTGCCCACTGTTTAGTTTTTGAATAATGGCCGGCCGGATCTCCAGGTATATTTTCAGGCTTTGGTTTTTTGCCAGGTATAAGTCCTTTACAGTATTTTACCCACTCAGCCTGTGAGTTAAGGTTAAGACTTCGTGTAAATTTTCTAGCATCCTGAAAATTGATATATACTTTGTAAGAATTGGAGATGGTGTTCGTGCCAAGCCAGTCGCCCATACTTTTCCAGCCTTTGTTTTCGTAAGTACGAGCTGGATCTGTAAATATTGTATCTGGCTTCGGTTTTTTTTCGGGCATTAAACCTTTACAATACTTTATCCATTCAGGTCCTGACCTTAATTTAAGACTTCGTACAAATTTTCTAGCGTCTTCAAAATTCATATAAACCCTGTCTGACGGAGCAATTGTGCCCGTGCCAAGCCAGTCGCCCATGCCCTTCCACTCTTTAGTTTTTAAGTAATAACCGGATGGGTCTGCTGGTATTTTTTTTGGTTTAAGCTTTTTGCCTGGTATAAGTCCTTTACAATATTTTACCCATTCAGTTCGTGACCTTAATTTAAGACTTCGTACAAATTTTCTAGCGTCTTCAAAATTCATATAAACCCTGTCTGACGGAGCAATTGTGCCCGTGCCAAGCCAGTCGCCCATACCTTTCCACCCTTTATTTT
>Ga0209088_10000248_pt1 | contig 39382 bp, 41 predicted proteins | sample S_140625_EF_Meta_FD_187324 | JGI IMG/M metagenome (GOLD analysis project Ga0209088, IMG submission 187324) | Freshwater microbial communities from Lake Simoncouche, Canada to study carbon cycling - S_140625_EF_MetaG (SPAdes) (version 2) | ecosystem: Environmental > Aquatic > Freshwater > Lake ... | reverse complement strand
TCCATTACCTTCAATCTCAAAGTAATCAATAATATCAGAATGTTTATAACACATTATAGTGAATATAGATTCTTCAGTTCCCATTAAATTTTGGGATAATGTTGAACTTAATAAGTTATAATAAATCCCATTAATATCACCAATTAAACTTTTTGGACCACCAAAAAAACCACCACGGGCAACCATATCAACTTTTGTACCCGCAATTTGATTTATATTGTCATATGTAAAACCATGTATTTCTGTATTGGCTTCGTATGGGAAACAAACAAAACTAAATTTGTTTATATATTTTGATAATTTATTTAAAACTTTATCGTGTGTAAAATATCCTGGATGTACGGTATTTGTTAATCCAGCATCAATCCAAAACATTTGTTCGGAATCAAAAGCGTCCATAATTTTCGCATCATTAAGTAAAAATACTTTAGACATTACCAATGGATTATATAAATCTAATTTTGCTTGTGTTGATTCTGATAACCAACCAGCTTGGTTATACCAATTAGGATTTGTTCTAATTTCTTGAATTTTGTCATAAAATTCATTTTTAAACCATTCTTGTGGACGAGTGATAAATGTTGTAGTTTTACGGTCCCTTCTTTCAAACACAAATGATTCTAACTCAGAATCACCAAAAATAATCATATTAGTTTCAACTTGTAATAGTTGTTCAAACTTATCTAAATAATGTTGAAACGAACGTGACCACCCTTCAGATATCCCGTCTCTTTTTATATTCCAAAGCCCAGTTACTAGTGTAATTGACATATTATTCCTTTATTTTACAAACCCAAGCAACGGTATTGAAAATTTCTTTATTATATGAAATTAAATTATTTCTATCACAAGCGTCTTGTATGTCTTTATCTGCAATTTCGTGCCAATTCCAAATTTTCATATAAACATTTTCTTTAAATGTTTCTTCATTTTCAGAATAATCGTGAGCCATAATAAAATCACCAACTTTCATGTAATCAGATAATAAATTAAATTCGTGTATTTTACTACCACCATCACAGAGTATTAAAGTAATACCATCTTGATTGATAAAATCAATTACTTCTTGTTTAACTTCAGTGTAATGATGATTAAAAACATTTTCAACTCTTACATCAATACCTTCATTTACCATATCAGCATACCAATCTTTTTCATAAATGTCGTAAGACAATATATTACAGGGTATATTTAATCTTTTTGATGCGTAATTTAAAAAGGATGTAAATCCACCCAAAGATGTTCCAATTTCTAAAATTCTTAATGGTTTAATTTCATTTAAAAAGTTATAAAACACTTCAAATGCGTTTGGATTCTGTTGAGCTCCCCAACCATCATAAGTTGATATACTATCATTATGTTCTAAACTTGATTTTTTGTAAACTTTGTCTTCGTATTCCATATTATAATTCTATTATTTTTTTTAATAAATTATACTCTTTAAAGTATCTTTTTTTTATTTCTTTTAACCCATTAATTTTTTGTTTGTATATTTTTTCACTATCACGATTAATATTTTTTAATAAATCATTAATCTCATCAAGATTATCAATATTATCAATTAATATATAACCATCTTCCGGATAAATTTCTTTAATATTTTTACAACCAAAATAAATGGGTATTGTGTCCGTTAAAATACAATCATAAAATTTTTCCGTTATCCAATTATCTTGATATTCATTTTCAATGGCAATATTAAATCTATAATCAATAAGAGCATCTTGTCTTTTAGGACTTGAGTTATTACCATTAAATAAATCAATAAAATTGTTGTTTTCAATCATATCAGCAATTTTACTTCTTTGTGGATATAAACAAGTACCACCATAATTAGTATCAATTTTAGTTACTGAAGATGAAATGTTTTTAGTTTTAACAAATTCACTTGATATTAAATTTTCATAATTCCAAAATGATAATGGGTCTACCCAAGGACCACGACCACCATAAAAAGTGTGGGCTAATGTTTCAATACAAGTACCTTCATATAACTCTTCTTTAAATCCAAAAACAATTGTTCCATTTTTTAAATTTTTTTGATGAGTTCCATGCCAACTTGGTTCATGTGGAAACATATATGAAACCGCACCTTCTTTAATATTTGAACAAACATGATTAAAAAATACAATTATGTCATATGAATCATCATAAACAAATACTACATTTGTTAAATCAATTTCAGGTGTTTTAAATTGTTTTAAAAGTCGCTCTGTAATATTTTCAGATGTGTCCCAATTACCTAACACTTTAATTTTGGTCATAAATAATCCTTTCAGTTACACCATTCTCAACATTACGATTTAAATCATTACTTTCAGTTAATGGTTTAATATATTGACTATTAATTTGTATAAATTCATTTAAATTATCTTTATGAACACAAACATGGTCAGACGGATAATGATAGTCTAAAAAATAAATGTAATAATCCATATTTCTTAATTGTTCAAATAATTCAACAACACCATAATTAAATCTTCTAAGTTGGTGGTCTTCCATTTCAATAATAATTGTTGGTTTAGAACTCATAATCGTGTTTTTACTACCTTCTAACACATATTTTTCATATCCTTGTACATCAATTTTAATAAAATCAACTTTTGGAATTTGAAATGAATCTAATGTTCTAACCTCAATAGATTCTCCACCAATACCAACACTTAAATCTCCCATGTGAATACTTGGACTATCATAGTCAATTGGTGACATTTCTTTATTTTCATTTTTGTCACCAATACCACAATTATATAATTGAATATTTGAAATATTATTTTCATTAATACTCATTTTTTGAACATCGTGAATATATTTTTGAGGTTCAAAACTATAAATTACACTACAAAATGGTGAACTTTTAATTGAGTGCCATCCGTAGTTACTACCAACATCAACAAATACAGAATCTGATTTAAAATTTCGTTTTAATATTTGAGTAATATGTGGTTCCCACGATTTACTACCATGTATACTAACACCACTCCAATCATTAGGTAATGTGTTAATTATAAAATTATCTGTTTGTGTTTTTAATGTATTCATATTTTTATTTTTTCCCAATTATTATAGTTAAACCCAACTTTTAATAAACCTGTTTGATTTCCCCAACCAAGTTCTTTAACTTTAAATCCTGCTAAATGAGCAGAAACACCAATTTCAAACGCTTCCATATCAAATGTTATTATATTATTAGATTCTTGAGTTTCAAATTTTGTACAAAAATCTTCAAAATATTTTGACATTTGTGGTAATTTTTCATTATTTTTTAATAATAAAATGTGTTCACTTGGTAGTACAGCTCCTTTCCAAAGGTCATTAGTACCATAGAATATAAATTTAGGATTGAATAATGGTCTTGGATATGCATTTAAATCTATTGTATCTAAAAATTCTTTTTCAGACTGATTATATGTAGCATCTGTTCTTAAAGCACACATATCATATCCATCAAGTTCACAAGAATTTAAATAATTTTCAATGTCATCAACGTTTATTTGTTCAATAAATCCAGCATCACAATCTAAATATAAAACCCAATCATATATTGGACTAATATCTTTAATTGCGTAAAACTTTAAAAGTTGATTAAACGCCCCTACATGTGTACGGTGATTTCCTAAATCAACTTGATTAATTTTAACTCTATCAGATTTTGAAACATCACCAAATAATTCGGATTTATTTGTTGAAACCATAACATCATAATGAGTTTTTGTTAATACATCGTCAACTAATCTTTTGGCAAACGTTGTATATATTTCAGAACCTGTTTTTTCTGTGTTAACAAAAGATATTGTTGAAACTAAAATTTTTTTCATTGTTGTATAAAATTGTTAAATTTATTCATAATTATTTCGGGTGAGAATTGTAAATAAGGTGTGTTATAATCACTGTATTTTATATAATTTTCTAAATTATTAAAAATATCAAATACATCTTCTCTACCCTTATAATATATACCCCTTTCTCCTAATATTTCAATATGACTTCTTTCACCTGATAATTCATAAGTTATAATTGGTTTGTTTTCTAACGCAAATTCAGACACGGCCAAACCAAAAGTTTCACCACCACTTCTTGCATGTATCATAGCATCACAAGCATTAACAAATGCCGATTTTTCTTCTAAATCATATGTTCCTGGTAAAAATTTTATTTGAGGATGGTCATAAAATTCATTTATATTCATAAAAATGAATTCAATATCCGCACGACTATTAACCGTGTCAATAATCGCATCCTTAACAGACTGTATGTTAAATTCTGTCGCACCACCATAACATCCAAAAACTTTTGATGTCTTTGGAATATCCAATTTTAACCTCAAATTATATTTTGGTGGTGGTAATTTTTCACAAATATGTGGAAGTGAGTGTGTTTCTATTGAATACCCTTGGTCTTTACATAACCAATCTGAAACATAAAAATATTTATATCCATGAGGGTCATTATTTCTAAAAACCGCATGAACTAATGTAGGTGTTGTGTTTACCCATAAACCATCATTATCACCACCTTTAATCACATATAGGTAATCAAAGTTGTTTTCTGTGAGATATTGTTCATATTCATAGAAATGAAGTAATTTAACTTCAAATCTGTCTTGAAATTTTTTTAACGCATCTAAATTATTATTTGGCGAACTAAAAATAACACTTTTATTACCTAAAATTTCTTCATTATATTTTGCATAAGTAAATAAGGCAATTTCAGTTCCTCGCAAAGATAATTGATTAGCGTGAAATGCAATTTTTTTCATTATAAATTCCCTGTAATTCTTTCACACCAATCTTTAGAGATGGAGTGTGGCCATACAACCCAATACTTAGGTTTATGTTCTGTTTGGAATTCTCTCCAAACTTTGCAATATCCGTCAGGGTCATTCATCATCCTGTCAATTTCCGACTTATCAGCATCTTTTCTAAAGATTGTTTCATCATTTTCATTATGGAACGCAACAACCCAAAAATCGTAGTCTTTTTCAGGAACCCTATCAAATCCAACATCAATACAATGTTTGAATATTTGAGCAAAATTCTTTTTCCAATCTTCTTCAGATTCAAAATCATATGGGTTTGGTGGATAATTCTTATCCAATGTATATTGTTGTACCGCACGTTTTTCAAACAAAAGACCTGAATACTTTTCATAGTCTCTTAATGTTCTAACTGTACCAAAACCATAAGGTCCATCATGACCTTCTTGAGTTTCACCATCCATACCAAACAACTTTCTGTTTGTAAAATGTGAATGACTATTCTTGTTTCCCCAATCTTTATCATCATCCCATTGTTTTGTTCTACCTTTACGAGTGTATTCGTGCCAAATCAAAATTTTATGAGGGTGAAATAAATCATAACCACAAGTGTAAGCACGAGCGGCAATTGATATTTCCTCACCGTGAAAATAGTATTCAGGGTTGTGTTGTACTTCTTTTGAAAACTGTCCTAATGTAAAACAGTAGTGAGCTGAATAGAAACGAGCCGTTACAGGTTCAGTCAAATCTCTCCAACCTGGTATTGTTTCAGGTAAGAAGAACACCGCACCTTCAGGAATAAATCTATCAAACGCCATTCTCCATGGCTCTTGAGTACGTCCCGCAGGGTCATTATCGGGGTCAAATGAAGACACATAACCCGTTAACAATGGTTTTTCATGTCCCTTCTTTTGAAGTTGTTTAATCATCTTAATCATCTCATCGTCCCAATTGGGAGCAAATCTCATGTGTGAGTCAATTTGAAGGGTATATTCTTCACCTTGATACAATTGTTGGACTTGGTGTCTTGCCCAACAAACACCTTTTGATTCTTCATATGGAATGTTAAGGATTCTAAATCTTTTATCATTTTTGTATTCTGACAAGTCATCAAATCCATCTTCAGGATGAAACTGTCTTGCAATACCAATTACTAAATTTTTGGGTTTCTTTGCGTTTTCTATCATGTTTTTGATAGTGGCAACAAGTTGGGGGTCACGATAAGCAGCAATTTGAACAAATATTTTCATGAATATATTTTTCCATAAAAATAATATAAGAATAAAAAAGATGAATACTACTATTGAGTATTAGATTTAAATAAATCTTGATAATAAGGCGTTATAATTGTCAGTAATTTCTTGTTGAGATAAGGCTCTATTATAGATAAATCCACAGGCAATTTGACCATCCCATAAATACGTACCATCATTGGCCTGTCCCATATAAAATAACGCATTTGTATAAGTTATAAGCGGCATTGGTTGTGAAATTATTTCAACACCATTTCTATATAATTTAACTAAACCACCACCATCAGCGGCGTATGTCGCAACCATGTTGACCCATTGTGTTGTACCCGTTTCAACAATATTTGAAAAATAACTTCTACCTCCTACGTTACCGTAAACACCCCAACCATTTCCGCCTTGTGCACGATAAGCAATACTATCAAATATGTTTCCATTATCATCCGATATACCGAAAACACCTTCTAATGTGGTTCCAGTATTACCTAATTTACACCATACACTTAAAGTTCTTAGTTCAATATTTGGTGTGATAATTCCTGTTTGAGCATATTGGTTAGTACCATTAAACGTAAATTCACCACTATAGTTATTGGTAAATGTTGGTTCATTTATTAACCCCAAATTATACTCATTACCCGACAAATCATAAATTGTATTATTCGCCAATGGGTAAGACGCTGTAAATCCAGCATCGGCAATCATTGTTAAACCACTCATTGTAATTTGTGGATAATTTTGGTTGACAATTGAATACATTTGTGTTCCCGTCATCCATGTAATCGCATCAGTTATTGCTGAAAAAGGAGTTTGACCTCTTCTTTGAGGTACTCTATTAATTGTATTTAAAAGACTTGAATTTGTATCATCAGAACTCCAAGCGGTTAAAATTGTCGGTGCTGAAAAATAAGGTGTTTGTGTAATTTGGTCTGAATAAAGAATATATCCACCATTTGGTTCAACACCATTCCACCAAGTTAAACCTGATAAACTATTATTGTAATTAACACTATAAAGAATATTTGGTGTTAATCTAAACGTTCCTTCTAATGTTGCTCCTGATGAAAATGATATTAAATTTGCCATTACAAATATAAATAGTTGTAAATACTAAAATAATACAAAATTTAATTTTACGATAGAAGACCTGCAAGATAATCTGTTGTCATATCTGTCCAAGTACCAGCCGATATTGAATTATTATATGTGTAAGATGAAAAACCATCAACTTGAACATATGATTCATATCCATCGTCAGTATTAATAAACAGACCATTACAGAAAAATACAGGATTTTGAGATGGTGTACCTAAAGCACTTGCGGTTCCACCAGTAATTGCTGCAGGTAACTTATCAAGTAAAAATTCTTTCGCACTATCTCTAATTGTTTCAGTCGCATATTTCATTGCGTTACCATAAGTCATACCTGATAATACCGCTCTTTCAGGCCATAAGATATTTTGTAGATAATAAAATTCATAATCTCCACCACCTGTCCAACCCGAATATTGTGGTTGTGTTGCTCCAGATGCGGTAACTAAAGATACTGCTCCAGCGACAGCTCCACAAGTACTTGAAGGTGTGGTACCGCTTACATTACCTCTACGGAAAATTTGACCAACAGACCCACCCGATGTAATTCCAATGTGTGGTGTACTTGTAATAAACAATGTACCCCCTGAAGCAGTTGTACCTGTTGTGATATGACTCGCCCAAGCTCCCAATCCAACTTGACCAACAAATGGGTAACCAGCTAAACCTCCTGACATAAATGGACCAAGAAGTGAGTTTGTTGATGTTGGAAACTGACCAATATTGTTAATTCCTTGAAATACAGGTGCGTCAACATCATCAGAACAAATTCCTTCAGCAAAAACAATATCTTCGGGGGCAAAACCTAAGTTTTGTATGTATCCCGTAGTGTATGAACCCCAAAAACTAGATAGAACAGACCCACTAAAGACAGCATTTACTGTTGCAGTATAGGCTGATTGTGCTGGTGGTGGTTCAGGTACAAATAAAGGATAGTGTGTTTGATATTCGGTAATAAATAAATCATATGTTCCATATGGAAACTCCGAATAATAATTAAACGGGATTGTTTGCACACCCAAATTAACAATGGTTCCACCTGTTGTTGCTGAAAAAGTAGTAGGATTTGATGTTTTACCTATTAAATTGCTACTTGTTATTCTGATTCCTTCTATTGATGACATAATATTTTTAATTAATAAATATCATTGTCATATAAATTGTCCGTTATATGTGTTAATATTATATTGTAAATTTGAAACTAATTCATAAGGTTCACAATTTTGTACATTCAACGTTGTTACGGTACCATTTGACTCAACCAAATATGTTCCTGTTGCGGTTGTATTTTCCCAAGTAAATCCAACTTGTACTGGTGTACCACCTTTCCATAATGTTGCCCTCATATAAATAGGGTTAGTACCAACATTACCATACCAATCAGCTGTGAAGGCGAATTGGATATTTACAATACCAAGATTTTGACTCTTAAACTCAATCAAATCAAATAAGACTGATTCAGTACCACTTGCACTTATATTATCACCACCATAAGTTAAAAATGGTGTTGTTGGTGATAGAGGGAATTGAGGACCACTATCCGATACTGCACAAGTACCAACATAATTGTAATACTTACCACTACCACTAACTGGTCCAATAGCGTTAGGGTCAGAACTAGTACTTTCCATAATTGATGGTACTGTCATATATGATACTGTATCCATGTCTGTACCGTCAGTAAAATAATATTCACATAACATATAATCAAAATCAAATGTAAATGGACCTTGATTAAATCCTGCGGGTGTTGGTGTAGGAGTTGGTGTTAAAGTACCTGTAGGAGTTGGTGTAGGTGTTAAACCAATTGTTGGTGTTATAGTCGGTGTTGGTGTAGGAGTTGGGGTAAAACCAAATATGTCATTATAAATTAAATTATCAATTGGAATATCCAAAGAACCCAAATTATTTACCGGAATATTTCCATAAATCAAATCATCAATAGGAATGTCCAAAGCATTTATGTTGTTTCCCGGAATATTACCATATAATAAATCATCATTAGGAATATCCAAAGAATTTATATTATTTCCCGGAATATTACCATATAATAAATCATCATTAGGAATGTTCAAAGCATTTATGTTGTTTCCCGGAATATTACCATATAATAAATCATCATTAGGAATATCCAAAGAATTTATATTATTTCCCGGAATGTTAGTATATAATAAATCATCATTAGGTATTAATTCATAACCCAAATTAATTGTTGTTGCACAATCCAAACAATATGGATTTAACAAATCATATTTGTCTTTTAATATTCTAGCGTTGTGTTGAATTTCAGGAACCGATAATGGTTTTGCGTACATACCAAATGTTGATATTGCTCCGTCAAATGTTCCAGCAAAATTTTGTTCAATTAATATGTTTGTTGTCAACGCACTTAAACTTGTTCCACTTAAAATGTTTGGTGGGAATGCCTCAGGGTCTTGAATATAATAATTTGTAGTTTCAGGTAATGCGCTGAATATCAAGTTTTCATGTAATCCTTGAGTTCCACCACCCCAAGATATGTTAAATGGTACACCAACCTGAGTTTCTTTATGTCCAAACAATCCACGAGGAATAATTTCTTCAAAATTATCAAATGTGTGAAAATGTTTTCCATTTACATAAAGTTTTAACTTACCTTTACGGTAATGTTTTTCTAATAACCAAAGATTATTTAACTCAACCAATTCTTCTTTAACAGGTGTTAATCTGTAATGTGTTGTTGGTGGTGAAATTAATGAAACTGAATTTTGATGTGTACTTGCAGTGTATGGGTCAATTGTTATTGTTCCCAATCCACCACGATAATATAAATCACAAAAATCTAACCATGTATACCTTTCAAAAACCGCATCTACTAAAACCCAATGTTCATTTGTGTTATATGTTGTTCCCGAACAATCATCGTAAATTCCTCTTGTAGAACAAAAATTATTTATTGAATATCCTGTAACCGACTCAGGTCCCAAAGTTTCACAAGAACCAGTGTAAATACAATCACCTGTCATGGTCAAAGTTCTAACACAGATTTTTGGATTGTGGGGGTCACCACTAAATTTAATTGCCAACGCATTGGACATTGAATCATAAATTGGATTGTGTTCTGGTATTGGTGGCGGTGGTGGTGGACAACAACAAGTATCAACTTGATAATGTGTATCCGTTGTTCCTGTTGGTGGATAAATTAAAACACAATTTGAATGTGCGTAACTTAAATAACCAACTTTTGTTACAATTGAAAAATTAATATCTCCCCTACCTACTCGGCTTGTTGTTAGATATTGTAAACTACCTGTTTCTGCGGTATATCCTAAAACAACACCAATCACATATTGGACTTCATTATGGTATACTAAAACGTCATCACCCGCAGTCCACAATAAATTAGGACTAACTTCCAATGTTTGTCCACTTGTAGACAAATTAAATACCGTTGTTGATGATGTTGTATAACCTGTATATAAATCAACACAAGCACATGTTGTTATACCTGTTAATTCTTCAGTAACTCTAACATAGTTGGGGTCAGTTGGATTTGTTCCATCTGCGTGATGCCAATATTTGTTTTCAGCACGAGTACCCATATAAAAGAATATTCCCGAATTATTGGGGTAATATTGATTTAATGTTGTTTGTCCTGAACTTGGAGTATACTCATTTGTAAAACGAGGCTTTAATGTCATTTCAACCGTCCAACCTTTTGGATATCTTTCAGGTAAGATTTTATAATCATACCCAAATAATTCATAAAACCCTTGATAAAAACCACCATATAATTCGTGATAAATTCCAACAGAGTTTGCCGAATACGAAACAACTTCATACATTGTACCAGCACTAACACCAGAAAATCTTGTATTTGGTTCCCAAGTATATCCTGTAACTTGGAACATTTTTAATCTTCTATCAAATATTAGTCTTTCAAATTTTTCAGATTCAGGAACAAGACCTTGAGTGAACTGTATTGTTTCACCAGTCATTTGGGTTACTAAACCATTATCAGTCCCTGTCAATCCAATGTCACAAATAGTTTTTGCTGAAAAACAATCAATTGCAATATTTTCAGGATTATAATAATTTTCAGATACTAAAACATTATCATAGTTATAATCACCATATTCTAATATAAATCCTGGATTTGACCCTGAAAAATTTAAATCAAATTTTACTGGTAAAACATTACCGTCATCAGAACCAATAATTAATGGTGAAAATATAACTTCTTCGTTATAATCTCGTTCATCTGAAGCTAAAGAAAGGTCCGTAACTTCTAAAAAAGGTGTTAAATACCATTTTTTATAGACATATTGGTTAATGTTCTGGTAAGCCATATGACATAAATACTTTTGTTGTAGTATTTATAGTATAAAAAATCGCTATGATTGAATTTGGTCGCGAATATTATGATGATAATAAGTATTTTTTCCTTAAGAAAAGGAAGGATACTGTAGACGTTTATTTTTCTGTTAGTAATACTATATCAGAAGCAAGAACTATGGAGGAAATAATTAGTATACCACTAATTCACGAAACAATTACAAAATTAGTTGTTGAAAAAATATTAAAATCTAAAAAAAGATTTTCTAAAAAAGATATTAAAAATATCATGAATAAAATTTCACCTGAAAAAGACGAGTTAGAAGAACTTGTTGATTTTGATGGAAGTTTTAGTAATTCAAAAGTACCAATTCACGACCCAACATTATCACCAACCAAAACTATGGACCAAACAGTATTTGCCACAAGACAAGCTGGAAATCCATTATTACGTGGTTATCGTGTTTACTATGGAGAGTCATTGGAAGATGAAACGGCAATCACTGAAATTGATGCTCACGTAGCGTTTGGTTTTGATGAGACCGAATTAGAGGGTGAAAATGCTAAAGAAGCGATTGAAACATTTAAAGAACTTGGTGTTGAGGACCCTGTGGGTAGAGCGAAAGAAATGGGTTATGACCCAAAATTAGAAAAGAAAAAATTACCTGGTTCATTTACAAGAAAACGTTTAAAAGAAGTTCAAAAAGAAAAAATGATTAAAGTTCTTGAAGATATGGTAACAAAAAAATCTAAAAATACTGATGTCCAATCAAAAGAAATAAACGCATCTAAATTACTTATGAAAAATTTAAAAACCCTTAAAAAAATGGCGGATAAAGAAGGTCTAAGTAATTCAGATATTTTAAAACTTTTAAAACATGAATAAGGAACTTTATGGTAAAACTTGGGATTTTCCTAATGATTTACAAAATCATTTAAAAATTTGTTTTGCAAAAGTAAAAAATGTTGATTCCAATATTGAAGGTTTTAATCGTAATAAAAGATTACAAACTGCAACATCAATATCTTATCCTGAATTAAAAAGAATTAAAAATTTTTTTGACAATCATACGGGAACTCCACAAGACGCACCTTTTATTTTAAACGGTGAAAACAAAATGAGAGATTTTGTTAACTCAACATTATCAGGTGCTAGACAATCATTAGAAACATCAAAACAAATTAGACAAGATACTGGAATGGAAAAAGAGTTTGTTGAAATTCCAAACGCTAATATTAATCAAAACATTTCACAATATGATGATAATAAAACTAGTATTGAAAAATATGATTTACAAGTAACTGAAAGCCTTAAAAGGATAAATAATCTTATGAAAAAAATATTATAAAAAATTATGGAACAACTACCATTAGATTTTTCTCAACCACCAAATAGATTAACAGCTATTGCTGATGTTGAAAGAAAGAAAAACATTGTTAAAAACGACTACAACCAACAAGGTAACGTGTATTCATCAACAAACCCTGACGCTCTTGCGGATGGTGACGCAATAGGTAGAGGTACGGGAGTATTTTTAGATGTTCACAATGACGCAATCGGAACATCTGTAGATATTTTTGAACGAAAAATGAATATTAAGTTTAATGCTTTTCAAGTGAACAAACCCTATAACGTAAGAGGAGAAGTATAATGAAATTACTTGGTTCATTAAAATCATTAATAACTGAAGCAGCGTCAATTGATGATATTAAAAAATCAATTGACCAAAAATTAGTATGCTCAATTTATTATAATGGTGATGAACCTGGTGGTAAAGGTTTAAGAGAAATAGAACCTGTTGCTTTAGGTCGCTCTAAAGCGGGTAATATGGTTCTTAGAGGATGGGATAGAACCGGAGCTTCTCATACGGCTTATAAGGGTGAACAACCATTACCTTCTTGGAGATTATTTCGTGTAGATAAAATAACTATGTATAAACATTTACGTGATGTCTTTACAGAACCCAAACCTGGTTATAACTTTAATGGTGATAAAAGTATGACGCAAGTTATAATTATTGCTAAATTTGACCAACCAACAACATAAGATATGAACAAAGAAAATGATTTAATGAATAAATTAGTGGTGGCTAAAAAAATTATGGATGTCCATAATCAAACACCAAGAGCTGGTAATAATGGTGGAATGTTATCATCCCCTATGTTAGAACAATTTAATGCACCACCAGCAACATATAACATCCCTCAAGAATTTATGGGAGAACAATCTCAACCAATGATGAGTTCACCAACTACGCCACCTCAATTACCAACAAAGGATAGAATTTTAAATTCAAAATTACCTGATGAAATTAAAAAATTGATGATGGAACATCCAATTGACAAACCAAACAATATGGGTGGTCCAACATTATCAAATGAGGTTGTTGAAGCTGCGGCAAGATTAATGAAAACTGACGCAAGAGGTAATGTACAAGAATCAAACATTCCAAGACAACAACAAGTACAACACCAACAACCAAGTGTCTCTGGTATTGATTATAGTTTGTTAAAATCAATTATTAGAGATACAATCACTGAAGTTTTAACAGAAAAAGGATTGGTTGCCGAAAGTTCATCTAAGACAAAAGAACAAATTAGTTTCAGAGTTGGTCAACACGTATTTGAAGGTGTAGTAACAAAAATTAAAAAGATGAGATAATACTTTGATTTATTGAGTAAACTTTCTATTATTATGAAAAAGTTTACTTATGTCAAAAATCAAAGTTTTAGTTTTACCATCTGACAGAACAGGTGTAGGAAAATTCCGTTCTGTTGACCCACACATTTTTTTACAGAATTTATATCCTGATGATTTCCATGTTGATATTATGTTTGACCCACCGTCAAATGATTTAAATTTTTGGAAAGATTACCAAATAGTACATTTTCACCGTGTTATTGGAAATAACTACGAATTCACTAAAGATTTTATACCGGTGCTTAATAATTTAGGTATTATAACTATTATGGATTTAGACGATTATTGGTTACCGACTAAAGAACACCCAATTCATGATTTAGTTAGAGTTCATAAAATCCATGAAAAAATTTTAGATAATTTACGTGTTGCAAAATACGTTATTACAACAACAAAATTATTTGCAGACGAAATTAAAAAACACAATAAAAATGTTGTTGTATTACCAAACGCTATTAACCCAAAAGAACCACAATTTTGTGAACCAACAATAAAATCTGAAAAATTAAGATTTGGATGGTTAGGTGGTTCATCACATTTATATGATTTGATGTTGTTAGATGGTGTTTTTCAAAGAATGGAACCATATAAAAATAAATCACAAGCCTTTTTATGTGGTTTTGATATTAGAGGTACTGTTACGGAAATTAATGCCGATACAAAAGAACAAACAAAGAGAGATATTAAACCAGATGAAACTGTTTGGTATAAGTATGAAAATATTTTCACAGATAATAACAAATTGATTTCACCTGAATATCAAAAATTTTTATACAAATTTAAAGAAGAAGATGATTCCATGTTTAATGATGAATTTTATCATCGTGTATGGACAAGACCCGTTCAAACTTACGCTAAAAACTACACAAAATTTGATGTATCTTTAGCACCAATTAAAAATCACGTTTTTAACAGAGTTAAATCCCAATTAAAAGTTATTGAAGCAGGTTTTTACAAAAAAGCATTAATTGCGTCAAATTTAGGACCGTACACAATTGATTTGAAACATTCATTACAACACGGTAATTTTGTTGACGGTAATGCATTGTTGGTTGATGAAGGTAGAAATCATAGTGATTGGTTTAAATATGTTAAGAAACTTATTGACAACCCAAATTGGGCGTATGATTTAGGTGAAAGGTTGTATGAGACAGTAAAAGACACGTATGACTTAAATGTTGTAACTAAAACAAGAGCAGAATTTTATAAATCTATAGTATGATACAGGTACCATTAACTAAACTATTATTTTTTGACATTGAAACTGTTGGATTGCATAAAGACTACGATGGTCTTGAGCAAAATCATCCAGCACTCACAAAACAATTTAACAATTACTTTGATTGGTTTCAGAAAAGATTTCCTGAAGACCAAGGATTGGACCCACAACAAGTTTTTGTAAACAGAGCGGCACTTGTCCCTGAGTTTTCAAAAATTGTATGTGCAAGTTTTGCCTTTGTTGGTCCTGATGGAAAAACACACGCACAAACTTTCTCAGGTGATGATGAAAAAGAAGTCTTATTGGGTATTAACGCACTTTTGAATAAAGTATTCAAATTAGATTTTTGGTTATGTGGACATAACATTAAAAACTTTGATATTCCTGTGTTAAATAAACGTATGGTTATCAATGGAATTAAACCATCACCACTATTACCATCTTATGATACAAAACCTTGGGAAATCAAAGCAATTGATACTATGGATGTATGGAAAATGGGTAATAACTTCGCATTATCATCATTGGAACTTATGTGTGCTGCCATGGGTGTTAAATCACCAAAAGAAGGTGAAGTTACAGGTAACCGAGTACACGAAGCATACTACGATTTTAATCAACTTGACTTAATTGTTGAGTATTGTGAAAGAGATGTGATGGTGTTAATTGATATAATTAAAAAATTAAAAGAACTACAATAATATGAGCGACGAAAGACAAGAAATTGATTTATTACAACAAGAATTAAGTAACATTTTAAAACAACTTCAAGGTGAAATGGACAATGAAATTGAGGTTGAAGAAATTGGTGGTGTTAACTTAAAAGAACTTGAACAAACTTTTAATGATGGGCAACCAAAGATGGATTTAAAATTTGTTAAGTGTCATCCTGACGCTGTATCACCAAGTTATAACTATCCAACAGATTCTGGTTTTGATTTATACTCAACCGAAAGTGTTGGTATATCACCACTATCACGAATGATAGTGGGTACTGGTTTAAAATTTAACATTAAAGACGGTTTTGAAATACAAGTTAGACCCAAAAGTGGTTTAGCCGCTAAACAAGGACTAACAGTATTAAACACACCTGGCACAATTGATTCAGGATATGACGGAGAAGTTAAAGTTATATTATACAATTCAACACAAAATACTCTTTACATAGAAAAAGGCCAAAAAATTGCTCAAGCATGTGTATGTCCCGTTGTTAATGGTAAATGGATAAACCCCGTTGAAGTTTCTGAAATTTCAGGAAAAGATAGAGGGGATAATGGTTTTGGCTCAACAGGAATTAAATGATTACAATAGGATTTAGTACTCGGAAAATTAATGAAGATTATATTACACAATTACAAAAAAGTTGTGGAAGTAAGAATGTTCAAATTATCCCAATTGAAAATAATGGTGAATATTCATTGTCTGAAGTTTACAATAAAATTTTAGAACAAGCAGAAAATGATATTGTTGTTTTATGTCATGATGATTTAAAATTTGATACACATGGTTGGGCATATAAAATTAAATCTCATTTTGAAAAGAACCCTGAATATGGAATTATTGGTTTAGCTGGTTCCAAATACATGCCAAAGTCTGGTATGTGGTGGGAAGTACAACCAACAATGTATGGTATTGTAAATCATGAAAATGAAGGTAAAAAATGGGAATCAAAATATTCAAAAGAAATTGGAAACAAACTTGAACCAACATTAATGGTTGATGGTTTGTTTTTTGCTTTACACAAACAAAGGATTAAAAAGAATTTTGATGAAACTGTTAAGGGTTTTCATTTTTATGATGTAACATTTTCATTCCAAAATCATCTTGAAGGTGTTAAAGTTGGTGTTTGTACTGATATTCGTGTAACACACTTATCTATTGGTCAAACAAACGAACAATGGGAAGCAAACAGAGTTGAATTTGCCAAAAAATTTGAAGATGTATTACCTGTTGATATTACAATTACAGATAAAACATTAAAAACATTTATTTTTGTTCATGACCAAGATTTAGTAGAATTGTTTGAGGAAAATAGTAAATTCAAAGGATTCAATAATTACACATACGTGTTTGTTGGTAATAGACCTATTGACAAAATTGAAAATTTACCAAATGTTATTATTTCTCGTAATTATGATGGTCACTTAGAAGATTATCCAAAATTAACATCATTTAGTGGTTGGTATACATTATGGAAACATAAATTAATTGATACTGAATATGTAAATTTGTTTGAATATGATGTGAATTATGTTCCTGATTTTTTACCACAAATTTCAAAGATGTTGTACGATAAACAAGATATGATTGGGTATATTCCATTTCCGGCACCTCACCCAATGTTTGTCCAACATCCACCTTTTATTGATACTCTTTTTAAATCTATTAGGAAAACATATCATGTTGATATTCAGAGATTACTAATGGGGGCAATAAATGAGGGTAAAATGGGTTATTGGTCATCAACATCAAATACCACATTTAGAAAAAATGTATTTGACCAATATATGAATTGGATGTCACCAATGATTGATGAGATTAAAGTTGACCCAAATGCTGGTCACCTACACGAAAGGTCAATTACTATTTTCGCATCAATGAAAAGTAAAAAATTAATTTTAACAAATGGATTTTTGAAACATTATCAAATGGATTCACATAAAACACAAGGACATTATGTTGATGAAAAGAGTACTATAAACGAACTTCTTGAAAATAAAGTACAGTAATGAATTATGTAAGTTTTAGTCTATGGGGAAATCAACCAATATATAATGTTGGTACAATCAGAAACGCTGAACTTATGAAAACAATCTACCCTGATTGGAAAATGATTGTTTACTATGACAATACAGTTCCATCTGAAACCATTAATAAATTAGTAGAATTAGATGTTGTGGTTAAAGATATGACAGGAACTGATATCTATGGTATGTTTTGGAGATTTTTTGCACATGATGAATCTGATTGTCAATATTCTGTATTTAGAGATGCTGACGCTCGTTTAACTAAAAGAGAAAAATTAGCGGTTGATGAATGGATTAATAGTGGAAAATCAATTCACGTAATGAGAGACCATCCAGCACATAGGATTCCTTATGGAAATTCTGGTTTGGGTATCTTAGGTGGAATGTGGGGTATTAAATCAAGTGTTATTCCACTAACTGAACTAATTAAAAAATTTCCAAAATCAAAAGAACTTCAATACGGTAATGACCAAACGTTCTTAAAAACAATATATTCCATTTTCCAAGATGACAGATGTACTCACGATGAATTCTTTGAAAATAAACCCTTCCCTATCAAGAGAAATCCTGGTGAATTTATTGGAAGTCGTATTGACCACAATGATATGCCAGTTGGAACAGACCATTTGGCAGTATCATGAAGAAAATATTATATGTAATTTTACACACCTGTACAAGACCTGATAGATATGACGGTATTGTTAATAGTTGGGGTCAAGATGTTGATTTTTTATTTTATGCCGATTGTGACAATGAAGATAAAAAAATTGTTAAAGTTTCTGATGATTCAACATATTCATCTAATGAACCAAAACATGTAAATGTTATAAAATATTTGGTAGAAAATGACTATCAATATGAATGGTTCTTTTTTTGTGATGATGACACATTTGTTAATACTAAAAATTTAGAATCTAAATTAGATTTATTTGATAAAGACAAGATAAGTGGTTATATCTTACATAATACTTGGGCGAGAGATAATGAGTTAAAATATTGTTCTGGTGGTGCTGGTTACTTAATCCACAAATCAATTTTAACAAAACTTTCAGATACAATTAAAATGACTGGTTCAGGATATTCTGACGTTAGTTTAGGTATTTGTGCCCGAGATTTAGGTATTGAATTTGAAAATTATGACGAATTTAAATCTCAATCACCTGATTTTTATAAAGTTGAATTATCTATGATAAAAGATAATTTTACATTTCATTATGTGGGTTCTGATGTAATGAATGAACTGTATTTAACTTTAAAACAATAAAATGAAATTTTTTAACATAGATTTACACATATCAGTAATTGCCGATATGAAAAAAATATTTACGGAACTTAATCATGAAGTTACCGATTTATCATTATCGGACCATACTTGGGTATTTAACAGAGAAAAAGATAGTGTACCTATGTTAGATAATGGTAAATGGATGGGACTTTCTGCTGAACAATACTCAAATGATTTTTATAATGAATATAAGAATAAGATGGATGATTATGATGCGTTTATTGTTACATATCCACCAACATTTTCATTACTATACGATAAGTTTGAAAAACCAATTATAATTAATGTACCAATCAGATATGAATGGCCATTTAGTTTTAGAAGTCATGATTGGAAAAAATTTAATGATTATCTAAAAGATGGTGTTGACTCAGGTAAAATAATATTAGTTGCAAATAATTTGTACGATAAAAATTATACCGAACAATTTATAGATAGAGAAGTTCAACATATACCAAGTATTTGTGACTATAATAATGAATATTATAAACCAAATAACAATGATTTAGTTTATTACTCAAGAGCTAAAATACCAAATATCACTAATGAAAAAATTAAATGGAAAAATGATGTATTAAAAAAACACGAATATTCTGATTTAACAAATTTAGGGGGTATTGTACATTTTCCATACGCAATGTCTTTAATGTCAATATTTGAACAATACACTTCAAATATACCATTATTTTTTCCAACAGAACAATTTATGTTAACTTTGTTTCAATCTAATTTTGGTGGCATAATGAGTGAATCATCATTTAATCTTATTCATAACCAACCAAATAAATCTTCAGTATCACCATTATATGGGTTAGACCTAAATGACTATAAAAACATGAAATCAGTTAGAACATGGATAGAATTGTCAGATTTTTACGATGAAGAATGGATGCCACACATAAATTATTTTAAATCATTTAAAGAATTAAATGAAATGGTTAAGAATATTGACACCAATAAGATTTCAAAAAATATGGAACTTTTTAATGTTGACAGAAAAACAAAAATATATAATTTATGGAATAATCTTATTACAAATATAAAATAATAATTATGAACATTTTTCAATTAAATAAATTATCAAAATTACATGATGGTAAAAATATTTTTTTTACTAAGACAGATTATTTGATGGATGATTTCAAAACTATAGAACAATTAAACAATGATGTAATATTAATTTCAGGAAATTCGGATTATACAATTACCGATTTTCATCGTGTGAGAATGCCAAGTAATATTAAAGCGTGGTTTGCGACAAATGTAATTGTTGAACACCCAAAAATAATTCCAATTCCGTTGGGTATTGAAAATTTTGAACCGGCTCTACGACCCGAACATGGTGTTGGATATGATAGAGGTGAAACAAAAGAAAGTTTTTTTTTAAATTATATAGATAAAAAACCAAATGAGTTTATTTATTCAAATTTTAGATGTGAAACTAATCCACGCCATAGAAATAGTGTTATAAATGTTTGTAAAAATACTGAACATATTGTTTGGGAAGAACCAACTTTAACTGATGTTGAATTTTTCACCAGAATTTTAGACTTTGAATCCGTACTTTGCCCACAAGGTAATGGTCAAGGTGATAACCATAGAATTTATGAAACTTTATACTTAAATAGAATTCCAATAACAACTGGTCCACATGTTCACAAATCATTACATCATAAATTTCCTGTTATTTTAATTGAAGATATTAGTTTATTAAAAAATTATAATTTTATGAGAGAACAAATTGATATTGCCAAATCAAAAATTTGGGACAAAAATCTTTTAGATTTAGATTATTGGGAATCAAAAATTTTATCATTAGTGTAAAAAATATTTATTATGAAAAAAAATTTAATTGTTGGTAATACAGCACAACTATCTCATTTTTTTCCAAAAGAAAATAATGATTTTATATCGTCAAGAAACATAAATTTTGATGATATAAAAGAAAAAAAATACAAAAAAATTTTCTTACTATTTGCAGAACAAAGAACATTTTTAAACGAGGGTAATGATTTTTTTATTGACGTAAATGTTACTTACACACTTAATATTATAGATAAATTAAAAGATAGTTGTGATAACATAATTGTTTACTCAACATCAGAATTATGGAACAAATATGACGGATGTATATCTATTGACACCCCATATGATTATTTTGAAACCCCTTACATAAAGTCAAAAGAAATTTTGTGTAACACAATCAACCAAAACAGAGACAAGTATAAAAATGTGATTATTGTTTATCCATTTAATTTTAACTCACCGTATAGAAAAGATGGGTTTTTATTTAAGAAAATTTTTAATTCATTAATACACGGTGAAAAAATAATTGTTGGTAATATAGATTTCAAACGTGATTTAATTCACCCAAAAATTATTGTAAACCAATCATTTGATACTGATAAAGATATAATTGTTGGTAGTGGTGAATTGTATAATGTAAAAGACTTTATTAGTGGTTTATTTACAAAGTTAGATAAAAAAATGGATGATTATGTCACTTATGATATCTCTAATAGTTTATTAAATAAACGTAACCATTATTATTCTTGTAATAAAACATCAAATTACGAAGAACTAATAAACTTAACAATAGAAGATATCCATGAATATAAATTTAGTTAAAGACACCATTGATGGTGATGACATTAAACAATTAATCTCTTGGTTAGAAACAAATCCAAGACTAACTAAAGGACAATTAAATGTCCAATTTGAAAAAGAATGGTCAGAATGGTTAGGAAAAAAATACTCAGTATTTGTTAACTCAGGTTCATCTGCAAATTTGGCGGCGTTATATAGTTTATTACTATCAGGAAAATTAAGGAATAATAAAATTGTAGTTCCCGCAGTATCTTGGGTAACAACAGTTACTCCTGCGGTACAATTTGGAATGGAACCAATAATGTGTGAGTGTGATGAAGATAATTTAGGATTAAACATCGAACACTTGAAACAAATTATTAAAGAACATGACCCATCAAGTATTATTTTGGTACACGTATTAGGGTTTCCTAATCACATGAACGAAATTGTTGAGTTGTGTAAAGAGCATGACATCAGATTAATTGAAGATACTTGTGAATCTATTGGTTCTGAGTATGAAGGTAAAAAACTTGGTACATTTGGTGATTTGTCAACATTCTCATTTTATTTTGGACACCACATGTCAACGATTGAGGGGGGTATGATTTCAACTGACGATGAAGATTTGTATCACATCTTGTTATCAATTCGTTCTCACGGATGGGATAGAGATTTACCAAAATCAAAACAAATAGAATTACGTGAAAAGTATAATATTGGTGATTTTCGTTCTTTATACACTTTTTATTACCCTGGTTTTAATTTAAGAGCAACTGATTTACAAGCTTTTATTGGATTAGGTCAATTAAAAAAATTGGATGATATTGTCAAAAATAGACATACTAACTATCAAAGATATCACGAAGGTATTAAGAATAATGAATGGAAAGTTAATCCACCAGCAAATAGTTTTATTTCTAACTTTTCATATCCAGTCATCACTAAAAACATTAAAGAGTTAGTTGATAAACTAACCGAAAATAATATTGAGTGTAGACCATTAATATGCGGTTCAATAAATGAACATCCGTTTTGGTATGAAAGATATGGTAAACAGGAGTTACCAATTTCAAAAAAAGTCCATGAATATGGGTTGTATTTACCAAATAATCATCAAATGACCATAGAAGAGGTTGATACAGTTATTAATATTGTCAATCAATACGTATGAAAAAAGCATTAATTACTGGTATTAACGGTCAGGACGGTTCTTACTTGGCGGAATTTTTATTAGATAAAGGTTACCAAGTTTTTGGAACATTAAAACGAAATTCAGTTGCTGAAAACCAAACCGCAAGATTAGAAACTGTTTATGATAAAATAAAATTATTTTATGCTGATTTAACAGATTTATCATCACTAATCTCAGTAATCCAAAAAACACAACCAGATGAGATATACAATTTGGCAGCCCAATCTCACGTAAGAATTTCATTTGACCAACCAGTTTATACAGCTCAAGTGACTGGAATTGGAACATTGAATGTGTTAGAAGCTGTTAGACTAATAAAACCTGACGCAAAAATATACCAAGCGTCATCATCTGAAATGTTTGGTAACTCAATTGACTCTGATGGGTTTCAAAGGGAAACAACAGCAATGTACCCTGTTTCACCATATGGATGTGCTAAAGTGTATTCATATAACATTTGTAGAAACTATAGAAACTCATATAATATGTTTATTTCTAACGGTATTCTTTTTAACCATGAATCACCAAGAAGAGGAACAAATTTTGTAACAAATAAAGTTGTTAAAGAAGCGGTTAAGATTAAATTAGGGTTGTCTAATAAATTGGCTTTAGGTAATTTGGACGCAACTCGTGATTGGGGACATGCAAAAGACTATGTACACGCAATGTGGATGATATTACAACTTGAATCACCAGATGATTATGTGTGTTCTACAGGTGTATCTCACACCGTTAAAGAATTGTGTGATTACGTGTTTAATAAATTGGGACTATCTTACCAAGATTATGTTACTATGGATGAAAAATTTTTAAGACCTGAAGAGTTAAATGATTTAAAAGGTGACCCAACAAAACTTAAACAAGACACGGGTTGGGAACCAACGTACACATTTGAGACTATGCTTGATGAGATGATTGAATATTGGTTGGGATTTTATAACAAAAAATGAACATTGGTATAATTGGACTTGGTAATTTAGGTCTAAACTTATTAAATTTTTTATCTGAACAAGAACATGAAATTTATGTTTCAGATGTTGATGGTGATAATGTTGAAGTTATTAAAAACTCTGACGTTATTTTTTGTTGTGTAGATACAAATATTCTACCATCAAATTTTTTAGATATAAAAAATGTGATGAATGTGGTTGAGGATTTTGGTGTTTCATTTGAAGATGAAGTACCATTATATAATAAAATTTTTGTAATCTGTTCTACTTTAAATCCTGGTGATACAAAACAAATATCTGAAATATTAAACCCTATGAATTTAAGTGTTTGTTATCTACCTTTAATTATTGATTCAGAAAATACATTATCATTAGAAACTATAGTAATTGGTACAATTGATTCACACATAGTTAACACTATCTCAGACATATTTCAACCACCCCAAGACAAAAAAATAAATATAGTATCTATGACAAGTAAATCCGCTGAAATATATAGATTAGCGTATAGTTCTTACATCTACTATAAAATAAATTTTGCCAATTTTTTAGGTGAATTAATGTTAAATTTTGGAACATCAGATGAAACAAAATTACTTCTTAAAAGTTTAGGATATGATAAATCAATTTCTGAAGAAAATTTTAATTTTGGATTTGGTGTTGGTGGACCTTGGATTCCAACAGAAAATAGAGTTTTTGGTCAAGTTGCCAATGGTAATAAATTAGAATTTGTATTACCATTTGTTAATGATGATTTTAACATTAGTCATAATGAGTTCATAAAAAGTCATTTTATAAAAACTAATCCTGATAAATCACAACCATTTGTTATATCTGGTATTGGGTATAAAGATAATTCAATTAGTATTAAAGAATCTTCTAAACTTGAATTAGTATATGGGTTATTAAAAGAAGGTTATAGTGTTTTTATCATTGAAAGTGATGAGTTTATTAAAAATGTAAAAGTTGTTAAAGAATTAGTATTTGACTTTGGTGAAAAAGTAAAGTTCTTTAAAGAAGGCACATCGCCCAAAGGAGTATACATTAATTTTTAATGTTTCTTTTATTATTATATTTCATAAATTATAAGTAATGGAAAAAAAACCAAGAAAAAAACCAAGTGTTACTACTAAAACAACATCGTTTAGTGGAGAAACTAGAACCACACCTAAATCAAAAAAAGAAATTATTGCTTCTGTAATTTCAAAACCAACAAAAGAAAAATTTTTAACTGAAAATCAAAGATTGTATTATGATTTATTACAAAAAAATCAAATAATAATATGTTCAGGACCTGCTGGTGTTGGTAAAAGTTATATTGCAATGAAAGCGGCGGTAGATTTACTTGCAGACCCAACAACACCGTATGAAAAAATTATTATTGTAAGACCTGCGGTTGAGGCTGAAGAAAAACTTGGAGCATTACCAGGTAATGTTGAAGAGAAATTAGACCCGTATATTTTTCCATCTTACTATCTTTTAAATAAAATTATAGGTAAAGATAAAAGAGAGTATTTAAAAAATATTGAAGCCATTGAAGTTTTTGCTTTGGCTTATATGAGAGGTATGAACATTGACAATTCAATTTTAATTTTTGAAGAGGCTCAAAATAGTACACCAAAACAAATGAAGCTCTTATTAACTAGAATTGGTTTTAAAAGTAAATTTTTCATCTCAGGAGATTTAGAACAAACTGATAGATATAAAGACAAAACACAATCCGGATTATGGGACGTAATTGAAAAGTTTAAAAATGTTAATGATATTGGTGTTTTTGAATTTAATGATAAAGATATTGTTAGAAACCCATTAATTTCACAGATTCTAAGCAAATACGAAGAATGAGAATAGCAATAGATATTGATGGTGTATTACGAGATACTTTTACAAAAATAGAACAAATCTATCAAAAGTATTTTATTGATGAGTTAGAACTTGTTGATGATGATTTTAATTATGAAATTATTACACCGTATGATACTCCAGAATATTCAAACCATTTTAAATTTAAAACTGATGAAGAATATTTGTCATTTATGTATGAAGAGTTTGCTATGGAAATATTTGGACATTCACCATCAACCGAAATGTCAACATTTTATGATTTAAACGATTTAATTGTAAAATACAAAGATAATGTAAAATTTTTATTAATTTCAAAACAAGTTAGTAAAACAAAACCCGCGACATTATTTTTTGTTTCAAAATTTGGATGTGAAATTGAAAAGATTGTATTTTATAATCAATTAACAAAAGATGAGGTTTGGAATGAATTTGATGTTTTAATTACAGCAAATCCTGATTTATTATCACAAAAAGATAATAAAACTTTAATTAAGTACGAAACTTCTTATAATTTAAAAATAGAGTCTGATATTACCATTTCAGATTTAAAAGGATTAGATAAAAAAATTGAAATTTTAATAGAAAAATGATTACATTATTTGGTGAAAACTACTACATAAATTTAGATAATATTGACAAATATGTTAATATTCAAACTCCCCCAATATCGGCATCAACAGAACCCGAACAACATATTTCTATTGTAAAATACGAAATGGTTAAAACACTTATTGATGTAATTTTAAGTGAAAATGAAGACATTGATGAAAAACTCGCAAATAAAGTATCGTCACAACTTACAATACCTTTTAAATTGGCGTGGAACACAATGTTAATAAATAAATTAATTGAAAAATTTTAAGTACGGATATGGAAAACGAAATGATTGAAAAAGTCAAAGGGTCAATAAAGAATATTGACGAAAAATTAAACAAAATTTACTTCTTTGTTCAAGATACAAGAGGGAACGCCAAAGCATCTATTAGATACATTTATGAAATGGCATTAACACTTAAAAATAATGGTCACAATGTTGTAATGCTTTATGAGAAAAAAGAATACACACCGGTAACTTCTTGGTTATCAGGACCATATGATGAAATTCAACATCAAACTTTAGAGGGAACAAATTTAGCTGTTGCCCCTGAAGATGTTTTGGTTATATCAGAAATTTTTGGGTTTATTATGGAACAAGTAAAAAACCTACCATGCGGAAAAATTGTCTTATGTCAGGCATATGACCACATTTTGGAAACTTTAAATCCTGGTGCAACTTGGCAACAATATGGGTTTTACAAATGTATTACAACATCTGAGGCTCAAAAAGAATATATCAATAAAGTAATGAAAAACATTTCAATTGATATTGTTGAACCTGTAATTTCAGAGTCATTTAAAAAACAAGCTTACCCTCCAAAACCAATGATTGGTGTTCTTGCAAGAGAACAACGAGAAGGATTAAATGTTATTAAACAATTTTACATCAAATACCCACAATATAGATTCTTCACATTTAAAGATTTACGTGGATTATCACAAGATGATTTTGCAAATGCTTTACAAGAATGTTTCTTGGGTGTTTGGATTGACCCAACATCTTCATTTGGTACCTTTCCATTAGAATGTATGAAAACAGGTATTCCTGTTGTTGGAAAAACACCTTATATGGTATCTGATTGGATTACAGAAAAAAATGGTGTATGGGTAGAAAACCCTCTACAACTTGTTGATGTAATAGCTGATGTTGCACAAACTTGGTTAGAAGATAACATCCTTGTTGACTTATATACTGAAGGTGAAAAAACCGCAGAAAAATACACAAATAAAGAAAAATTTGATACTGATGTTATGGGAATCTTCACATCATTTATCACTAAACGTAAAGAAGCTTTTGAAGCACAAATTCAAACCGAAACTGTATAATCATGGAAAAGAAATTAGATTTATCCGTAATATTACCAATTAAATCATCAATTGTTAGAGATTTTGATGAATATTTTGAAAAGGCAATTAAATCATTACAAATACAAAATGTTCCTTGTAATGAATTAATTATTGTTCATACAAATGAAGAATCATTAGTCCATAAATTACAATCTTTTGATTTTGGAACATTAAATGTTAAACTTGTAGAACATACAGGTACACCTAACTATCAAAGTCAAATATCACTTGGTGTAGAAAATTCCTCAAGTGAGTGGATTTCTTTTTTTGAATTTGATGACGAGTACGCTAACATTTGGTTTCAAAATATTTTAAAGTATAGTGAAATTTATCCTGATGTAGATGCGTTTTTACCAATTGTCGTTGACGTTGATGGTAAAGATACTTTTGCGGGTTTTACAAATGAAGCAACATTTGCAGCAAATTTTACCCAAGAAATGGGATATTTGAACAATGAAACTTTGTTAGATTATCAAAATTTTCAAACTGCTGGTATGGCAATTAGAAAATCAAAAATTGATGAATTTGGATGTTTTAAATCATCAGTTAGATTAACATTTGTTTATGAATTCCTACTTCGTATGACATATAATTCATTAAGAATTATGACAATACCAAAACTTGGTTACAAACACACAAGTATGAGAGAAGGTTCAATATTTTGGAACTACAAAAATGGTGATGACGTAATGACTGAAAACGAAGTAAAATTTTGGATTTCTACCGCAAAAAAAGAATACTTCTTTAAAGACGACAGAAATATAAAGTATGAAGTTCAAAATGCTTAATGTTATCTGCCGAAACAACCTCAGATTTAGTTAAAAAAAGAGGTAGAAAAGCTACTACTGTAAATTATTTTGATGTTGCTGAAGAAGCTGCGGTAAGGAGATATCTTACCGCAGAAACTTTTGAAGAAAAAAATGCAATTTACAATGAGTTTTTAAGAGGACCTTTAGATAAGATGATTTCATCAATCATCCGTAGATATAAATTATATCGTAAAGATATGAATTTTACGGATATTCATACTGATACACATTCTTTTTTAATGACTAAGGTTGATAAATTTAAACCTTCAAAAGAAAAGAAGGCATATTCTTATTTTGGTACTATTTGTAAAAATTATTTAATGGGTCAAATTATAAAAGACCAAAAAGATACAAATAGAAAAATTTCATACGAAGATATTTCATTCAGTTTAGAACAAAGACCTGATATGGTTTATTATATGGAATTGGAAAAAACTGAAGCCGATGACGTAATCCAACAATTTTTAAATGAACTGAAAGATTATGTTGATAACGAATCTTTAACTGACAATGAAAGAAAACTTGGTATTGCCTTACTTGAATTATTTGAAAATTATAAGACTATTTTTTTAGGAACGGATAATAATAAATTTAATAAAAATATTATTTTACTATCAATTCGTGAAATGACAAACCTATCAACAAAAGAAATTAGAACGGCAATGAAACGTTTTAAAAAGTTATATTATGTAGTTCTAAATCACATGATAGAATAAAAAACATTAAAAATAATATTTATCTGTATGTCAAGACCAAAAAAAAAGGAAATAGCGTTAAATAAAGATTCCGTTCTTTCATTATTACAAGAAATTTATAATGAGCTTGTAGAACAAAGGTCTACGGCAATTAGGGTTCAAAATAAAATGTTAGCAATGCTAAAAGACCCTGAGGACATGACTGTAATTGGTCCTGTTTTAGAAAAACAACAAAAAATAATTAATGATGTAGTTGAAAAGAAATTAACTTTAGCAAAACTACAATCAACCATATGGGAAAAATCAAATAAGGTTGAAGATGACTTATCTTTAGGTGATATTGATGATGAAATGTTACAATCATTAATTTCAAAAGATATTGAAAATATTAATGATAAACCATACAAATTAAAATAATTTGATATGCCAGCGATTGATTTAAATAAACAATATGACCGTGTTGAAGAACGAGTTAAATCATTAGAAACTTACAATCAAGTTACTGATGCAACAAAACAAATTATTTCACAACAACAATCATCATTAGAAAAGGCTGAAGATAGTGTTAGTAGTCCAATAGACCAATTGGCGGAACAAAAAAAAAGATATCAAAGACAAGTTAGTAGCCAATTAGAAAAACTTGTAGATATTAACAAACTTTTACCGGATAATAGAATGTCTGGTAAAACAACTAGTTCAAGTGTTGGGTTAGTTAAAAACCAATTTACAGAAGCGTTAAATACTATTATCGCGTTAATTCCTGAAATTATAACTAAAGAAATGATGAAACAATTGGGTTGTTCACAAGAACAAACTTACGATTCATCAACAGCCAGTAAAGGTATTTATGTACCTGTTTCAAGTGTTGATTTATTTGGATTATTAAAAGTTTCTCCTGACACACCATTAGGTAAATTAAGTTATGAAACAAAAGATATTCAAGTTCAACAAAATCCATTTTCAATGAATAGAGAATTGTACAACCGCATTCAAAATGAAGGTGTTTCGTATGATGATGATAATGGAAAAAATTATTTAGGGTCATCAAAACAAAGTCTTTTTAATATAACATATGTAAAACAAGATGGTTTTGGTAATAAAGGAGATTTTTTTCAAGTACAATTAATCAATAGAGATAATAATCAAAATTTGGTTAGTCAGTTTATGACTGATTATTTCACAACAATTAAAATTGTTGATTTAAAAAATGTTTTTTTACAAGTATTTCAAATATTATTTGGAGCCATTTCAATAAATGTTAAAATGGGTGCTGGTGAAATTGAAGACCAACAATATTTTCAAAAAATTCTTACAAGAATTATGGGTTTATGTTTTGATGATAGAGCCGAAATTGACGTTAGTGGAAACGCGAAAGTTGCACCATTAGATGGTGTTGATGATAGTTTTTTTGAATTAACCGATATTGATATTAGACAGATTGAATCCGAACTATCTAATATTCAAAGAGGTGTTGTTGAATATCCTGATTGTACAACTGTAAAATTACCTGTTAACACAGATGATTTATTTGATACTCTAAATGAGTTATTGTTTATCAGTGACACCGATTCCGCAGCCAATACCGCAGTATTTAACAAAGCCGTAGATTCAGTTAAAAAGAATAGACAATGGCCTCAAATTGATGAAATCGGTTTATCAATTGATGGTGGTATAATTAAAGCATTACCAAACGCTTTATACTCGGCCATAATCTCACCAAAAGTATTATTACCATTTATGACAATGTTTAAAGCCTTAGAACAAATTGTGGTTAATGGTGCTGGTTCAGCTGTAGACGAAGTTTACGATTTAAAATCTTACATGAAAATATTCAGTAAGATGAATATTGAAATTATGTCTCAAATTGGAGCTGAGTTCATAAAAATTCTTAGAAATATTATAATTCGTGATATTAGAAAATTACTTCAAAAAATAACTGCCGATTTAAAGAAAAATCAACTAACAAAAAAATATGCAATTATATCACAATTAATTGAGGCGGCAATTTTAGTGGCAAAATTTATTGATGACTACCGAAGGTGTAAAAGTGTTATTGATGATATTTTAAATATTATTGAATTTGCCTTAAGAGGAACTAATATTCAAATACCACCATTCTTATTACCGTTAGCGGCATTAAGAACAGGTTTTAACAATACTAGAGCAATGTTAGAGGTAATCGCACAAATGCAAAAATTAGGAATACCAACAGGACCATTACCAGATGGTAGTCCAAATTTATATCTACAATCAATTAAAAGTCAAATTGAAGGTGTTGAATCAGAAAGAACTCAAAATAGTAAGATGAGTGCTTTAACACCACAACAAATTGTACTTCCAATAGGAATAACCATACCAATGCCAATGTCAGGAATATTATTATGATACAATCAAATAAATTATCATTTGAAGAAATGAATGAAATTGTTTCTGACATGAAAAATAGGGGTAATTCTGATTTAACTAAGGTTATGGATTTTTTGTCCGATGATTTTGAAGAAACAAAAAATTTAATTATTGAACTAACGGTTCATATAGATAATATAGAAACTTTATATGATAAAGTTTTAAAAGAGCATACCGCAAGAACAAATGGACAAGTCATTTCGTAAATTAATATTTCCCGCCAAAGTTGAGGATAATCAGGACCCAATGATGTTGGGTAGAATTCGTGCGTATCCTTTGGACCAAAATGATAGAGCGGTTTTAGAAGGGTATCAATATAACCCAGCGACTGACATGTGGGGACCAAAAGACCCGTTTGTACAACTTCCACTTTTACCAATGTTTTTTAGTCAAGTTCCTGAAGTAGGTGAACGTGTTAATTTAATCTATCAAAATCCGTTGTATCCATATCAGGATGTTTACTATGTTCAAGCAGCATTTTCAAGTCCAATGAGTTTACCATATGAAAACTTACAAGCGGCAAACAAATACACATCTTTAGGTAATAGGGTAAAAGGATTATTAGCGTTAAAAAATAAAAACGGTACACATAAAAGTGAAAAATCAAAAGGTATTTTTCCTGAACCTGGTGACAATGCGTTGTTAGGTAGAGGTGCTGCGGATGTTATTGTCAAACCTGACACAGTATTATTAAGAGCTGGTAAGACAAAAAGATTAGATACTAGTAAACAACCAATTGCAAACAACACAAGAGCCTATGTACAACTTTCAAGTTTTGACACGCAAGTTGTTAGTAAAAAACCACAATCATTTCTTAAATTAAATACCGTAAATCAAGAAGTAAAAAAATTAGTAGAGTGGGATATTGAAAATTTAGAAAATCAACAAAATGCTTTTACAGGTTCAATACGTTTATTTTCGTTAAAACCTACAAATAAAACATTTACCGATAATATAAATTACGATTCAAATTTAGATGATGTTAAGTTTTTAGAATATTATGAAAATTTCATAGGACTATCATTCAATGATGCAGTCTCAAAAATAAATAATTTTATTATTGGAGTTAATAATGGTCAAATACCAAATGGTCCAAAAATTGAAAACCAATTCCCGTTTGTTTATAGACCTGATGCAACAGCCCGAGGTTATATAAATTCAATTTCTACATTAACCCAACCAATTATTTTTGCAAATGTAACTAAATTTGTCAACGCCATTACACTTAATTCAGGTTTAGGTAGTCAGAGTTATAAGTTTGCTTTGGTTCGTTCTAAGGGGGAAATTGGAAAACCAATTAAAGTTGATATTGAAACAATAACCCCAAAAGATATTGAAGCCAATTATGGTACTGTTTACGCCGCAGGTGCCGACACCCTATTTTTACTTTCAAGCAAGTCCAATAAAAATGTGGACTACTTACAAAATAGTATTTATGGATTTTCACAACCGGACATCCAAGAAAAAATTTTACCAAACACATCTTCAACCGTAAGGGGTGAGGAGTTAATAGAACTTTTAAATTTAATAGTTAGATACTTGGTTGCTCACGTTCACGCATTACCGGGAACCCCACCAGTACCTGTTGCAACCGATGGAACAAGTTCAACAGAAATATTATTTCAATTACAAAACGCAGCAAATAAAGTTCTTAATCCAAATATTCGCATTAATTGATATTTATATAGAAATAATATCAAATGTCAATTTTAAGGTCATATTTCAGCAAAAATAACACTATTCAATTAAATAGTTTAACCAACACGGGTAGAAACCCCGTAATGGAATTATATTTTGGTTCAGACCTTGCAACATACGCACCAAAAGGTTATACAAGATTCATCTTTGATTTAGATTTAGACCTATTAAGAGAAAGTATTGCTACAGGTGAAATCTCAACAGGATGTACCACAGCAATGACCCATAACTTAATTATGACAAATTCAGCATCATTTGATATTGATTTGTTAAATGATACAACATCACAAGGGTCAAGAAGAGCAACATCATTTGATTTAGTATTATTTAGAATCCCACTTTATTCAGGAACCACAAGTAGTCCACAATCTTGGGATGAAGGAGTTGGTTTTGATTATGTATACCAACCCATAGTTGCCGAATTTTCAAATAACATACCTTTTAGTAGTAGACCATCAAACTGGATTGAAAGAACAACAATTACAGATTGGTCTGTACCAGGAATTTATAGTAACATAAATTCATCACAAATACCAAGTTTAAATTATTCAGGACTTACAATTATTGATAGACAACATTTTGAGTTTGGTAATGAGGATATCACATTTGACATGTCAGGTGAAATCAATGGTATTTTAAATGGTTCAATAACAGGTGTAACAGGTTGGGGAATTGCTTATGTTCCTGAAATTGAAAACATTACAGGATTGACAGAAACATATTCTGTTGGTTTCTTTACAAGACATACACAAACTTTTTATCAACCATTCCTTCAAACAACTTATGATGATATTATCAAAGATGATAGAAATACCTTTGCATCAAATAGAGTAAACCAGTTATATATTTACGTATATTCAAATGGTAACTTTATGAACTTGGATGAAAACCCCATAGTTGACTTGTACGACCCTAACGGTGATATTATGTCAGGTTATACAGGTTTGACTACTTGCCTCCGTACACAGGGGGTTTATGAGGTTACAATACCACCTATTACAGGTTGGACAACTCCTTGTCAGTTCTCTGATGTTTGGACAAACTTAATTAAAGATGGTCAGACATTAAATAATGTTGAAAATGAGTTTATTTTACAAGGTCAATCATCTGTTTATCAAATTGGTAGTCAGTCAAAAGACCCAATTCTTTATGGTTTTGATTTCAGTGGTATTAAACAAAATGAAAAGATTTTGAATACCGATGTTAGAAAAGTAATGGTTACAATCAAACAAGCCTACACAAGTCAAGTAGTATTAAACAGTATTGAAGCGTTTTATAGAATCTATGTTAGAGAAGGTAATACTGAAGTGCAAGTTCAAGATTGGACACCAATCAATAGAACACCTAATGAGTACTACTTTATGTTTGATACAAGAGATAAAATACCAAATCAATATTATGTTGATATTAGAGTGAATACTAGTGGAGAAAGAGATACTTATCAAAAAGAATTAATGTTCCAAATCGTAAACAAAAAATGAAAAAAATAGTTAGACTTAACGAATCTATGATTCAAAAACTTGTAAGAAAAGTTTTACAAGAACAAAAAAATGAAAGATACATGTTCTTCTCTAATTTAGAACAAATGAAAAGACAATGTGAAATGTTGTTAGATTTAGATGAATCACAAATTGAAAGTATTCTTGACAATGGTCATGATTGGGCTCAAGACCATATTTCTGAAGCCAAAAACAATATGGACCAAGTCTTTGATTTCTTAATGAATGAAATCAATGGGGGTGAAGAAGAAACAATGGATATTGAACCTAATGTAATGGAAGGTAAGAAAAAAACGGGAACAAAATTATGTGTTCGTGGTAAAGCGGCTGCTAAAGCAAAATATGATGTTTACCCTTCAGCATATGCCAATGGTTATGCGGTTCAAGTATGTAAAGGTAGGATGCCTGGTTTAGACGGAAAAAAACATTGTTCAGGTTCCTATTGTTAATTCAAAAAAATTTTATTATCTTTGAATCTACATTAAAATGAAAGAATACAAACACATATTCAAAAGATGGATTCAACGAATGTACATTGATTCTGCAAGAAAAATGGACTACGAACGTGGTCAAAGGTCAAAATACGAATTGGACTGTTTATCAATTTGTAAAAAATTAATTGATAAACCCGATACTCAATTATTAATGACACCACTTTCAAATAAAAAATACATACACAATCCCGCAAATTCTATTTTTATCACAATAGAAGGTAATACGGTTAATGTCATTAACCACAAATATTCATACACGGTTGTAATTCAAGATAAATCAAAAATTGAAATAACTAACTACTTTAACGAAGTTTTAGAAACTCAAAGATTAAAAATGGAAGAAGAGATTACTTCCAATATTAAACACTCTCTTAAGAATATATTACAAACATTAGTTTGACGGACAAACTTCCTTAGCGATTTTTTCAGTTTGTCCTTCTTCAATTAGTCCTATTCTGTGTAGTACGCAATAATATCTTGGATTTTCATTTAAATGTTGTTGCGCAATTTTACGAGCTTCTTGTAAATTTTTAGCATATTGCGATTCAACCATTTCTCCAAGGTCTATCATTTTGTTTTTTCTGACCTGTTCGTTGAGGATGGACTTTATAAATTGTCTCATACCTTCATTAGTATTTTTCTTTTTGGGTTTATAAGAGGTCATTATTGGTTTTTGACCTTTACCTGATTGAGTATCTTTTTTTTCGGCTTCTCTTTTTTGTCTACAAGCATTTTGTTTTGCGGAATCGCTCATTTTACCCGCAACACCTGCCGCTCTACACTTTGGATAAGCACCTTTATCAGTGTCTGAACGACCACAAGGTGGATGTTTTCCGTTTTTATCTTTACTACAAATATTAACCCATGGTCCTTTAGGCTGACTACCACCTTTTGGCTTCTTTTTTTTGCCAAACCATACTGCCAAATCTTCATTTAATTGTTGTTCCATGTTGTTTTTGTGAAAAAAATTACGATACTTTACATAAATATAAAACCATATGGAAAATACTAAAAATACGGAAGAAATATCAAAAAAAACACAAGAAATTATTGGTTCTCTTTTTGATACAATACATTACACCTCAAATCAACAATTAAATTCATTTATTGATGGTATGAATGAAGAACAAGCGATGTATTGTTTAAAACAAGCATTAATTGCCTGTCACGTTAGAGGTGCATTTACAATGGAAGAAACCGAAGCAGTTTCAAAGTCTTTAAGAATTATAAATTCTTAAGATGTTGGTGTAGGAGTTGGAGTTTCTGTTACCGTAGGTGTTGGTGTATTAGTTGATGTTTCACTAATTGTTGGTGTAACTGTATTAGTCGGAGTTTGAGTAGGAGTATCCGTTACCGTAGGTGTTGGTGTGTTAGTTGGTGTATTAGTCGGAGTTTCTGTTACAGTAGGTGTTAATGTAGTAGTTGGAGTTTGAGTAGGAGTATCCGTTACAGTTGGTGTTGGTGTATTAGTTGGTGTAACTGTATTAGTCGGAGTTACAGTTGGTGTTATTGTTGGAGTTGGTGTAGGTGTTGGTGTTCTTGTTGCACTAGGTGTTGGTGCGGGACAAGAATCTATCAAAATAATATTACCCGACCCATTTGTTTGCCATATTGTATTACCAGGCAATCCTCCTGAATCTGAAAGATATGTTGCAAAAATTGGTGTTGTAAAATTACTATTTAAATAAATTGTTGTTCCTGTAGTCCAAAAACCAATATCAGTATTACTATAATATGTTTGAAGACTTGGACTTGAGCATGCATCTGACAATGTAGTACCACTAGATAATGAGGTTATTGTAAATACAGGTCTTGTTGGTGTTGGTGTTTGGGTTATTGTTGGAGTTACGGTTGATGTAACAGTTGGTGTAACAGTTTTTGTTGGTGTTACAGTTGATGTTACACTTGGAGTTGGTGTTGCACCGTAACTTGGAGTAACTGATGGTGTTATACTTGGCGTTGGAGTTACTGCTGGTGGCCAATCAATTGTTGAAAGAATTTGAATACTTTTAGACGCCGTTGAATAAGTACCATCAATATACCATATATTAATAGTTTCATTTTCTAATACTTCGTGATTATTTATATTTAAATTATCTGAACATCTAGTATAATTAATAACACCAATAGATGTTACAGAATTATTTTTTATAATTGATTTTTTACAAGCCATCTTATTTTTACTTTATATAAATACTTTTATAAAACAAAAAAGGGAACCGAAGTTCCCTTTTTTTATGACGTTTGAGATAAATTATCTCAATTCTTGTAAGTTGAATGTTCTAACTCCGTCAACTGTAACTCTACCATAGAAACGGTTGTTAACCATTTTCTTAGCGTATCTTGTCATGATACCCTTAATAGGTGTAAAGTTGAATGGGTTATACATAGTTGGAGTCAACTGTAAAGGTACGTATGGAGCGTAAATGTAACCAGTATCCAACAAGCTAGTTCCTTTGTGTCCGATTAACACTTGGTTAGCTGGGAAGTAAGGGTCACGATATACTTGATATCTACCAGACAAAGTACCGATTCTTTCAATACCCATGTTGTATTGGTCTTGCTCAGGAGCTGCGTTTGAAACGTGGAAGTATTCCAAGTCATCAAAGATTGCAGATACTTCAGAAGATACAACTATCCAGTTAGCACCACCTCTTAAAGTTGATTTGTGAATTTGAGCTGACAATTGGTTAATTGCAGTAATCAAAGTTTGGTTCCAATCTTTTTGAGTGTAAGGAGTTGTTCCGCTAGAAGATAGTCTCTTCCAACCGTTGTAATCCCATCTCAAGTTCCAAGCTGCACCTTTTCTCAAATCTCTCAAGATTTCTCTATCAATTTCTGCAGCAACTTGCTCAGATAACAATGCTGTCAATTCAGCCTCAGCGTCAATGTTGTGGAATGCCGCAACGTCTTGAGCTAATTCAGGAGACCATTGTGCTCTCAATTTTCTTTCTGTAACAGAAACTGTTACTGACTCAAGGTCAAAAGAAACTTCACCAATTTGGTCTTCAAATTCTAACTCTTTATACAATCTATAAACCGCGATAAACGCACCGTTATTAGTAGTGTTAGATGAGAATGTAGAACCTGTATAACCATCCATAGATGAATCACCACAAGTAATACAAACTGGTGCTTGTAAGTCAAGTTCTAAGAATATGAAACCAGCCGCATCACATACGTTGTAATATGAACCACCTGAGTTAGCATTGTAACCTGCAGGACCATTAGGGTAGTTAACAGTAACATTACTACCATATTGTACAATACCTTTACCATATCTTTGAGTTACAACTCTGAATAAGTAAGGGTTAGTTGTGTTAGCTGAAGTATATTGGTTAGCTGTAACACCAAAGATGTTCAAACCTGACAAAAATTCTTCAGTATCCATTGTATTACCATTAGGACCAATCAACTGACCAGCACCAGCGTTAGAGAATCCACTCATAACAATGATTACTTTTCTGTAGTTATCTAATGGATAAGCTTGTGGTAATAAATAACCAGCATTAGACCAAGCGTAAGTTACTGTACCAGCAGTTACTGCCGTCCACTGACCTTTTGAATAGTCAAACAAACCAGGAGGATTTAATCCAGCTTCATTACCTTCGTAGAATAAATCATACAAATCTTTGTTGTAGATTGGGTTAAATGAACCATTACCTGAAGTATAACCAGCGTCAGGGTCACCTTGGTAGTTTCCTGGAGAACCTATTGGAGCGTAGTGTGAACCACTATTTCCAAAGTAACCATCTGTTGATGTACCACCAGAATAACCTTGAATTTTAGGTACGAAGTAGAACAATTTACCGATTGGTAAGTTCATTGCTTGTACAGACACGATGTCGTTAGCTAATAATTTAGAGAATACTCTTCTCACGATTGGGAAAACAACTG
>Ga0209088_10000245_pt1 | contig 39459 bp, 40 predicted proteins | sample S_140625_EF_Meta_FD_187324 | JGI IMG/M metagenome (GOLD analysis project Ga0209088, IMG submission 187324) | Freshwater microbial communities from Lake Simoncouche, Canada to study carbon cycling - S_140625_EF_MetaG (SPAdes) (version 2) | ecosystem: Environmental > Aquatic > Freshwater > Lake ... | reverse complement strand
GATCGGTTAAGCGAGATGGTTTAACGGTGAACTTTGTGATTACTGATATGGTGAAAGATATTCCGGTGGCCTACACTGGCATTCTTCCGGATTTGTTTAAAGAGGGTAAGGGCGCAGTCATTCAAGGCCGCCTTGATCCAAGTGGAAAATTTGTTGCGAGTGAAGTACTGGCTAAGCACGATGAGAACTATATGCCTCCAGAGGCAAAGCATGCTTTAGAGCAGGCTCAAAAAAATGGAAATAAACAATGATTCCTGAATTTGGGCACTACGCACTCATACTGGCTCTATGTATTGCCATCATTCAAGGAATACTGCCATTGGTCGGCGCACATCAAAGTCGCCGTGAATGGATTATGTTAGCAAGGCCGGCTGCGCAAACTGTTTTCTTATTACTTGGTATTGCATTTGTGATTTTGGCCTGGAGCTTTTACTCAAATGATTTTTCTGTTCTTTATGTAGCAGAGCACTCCAATTCGCAAATGCCTGTCATCTATCGCTTGGGTGCGGTATGGGGCGGTCATGAAGGCTCTCTATTACTCTGGGTTTTTTTGCTTTCGACCTGGACATTTTTAGTAGCTCTGCTTTCAAAGGCGCTAGATGAATTTATGGTGGCGCGTGTAATTGGCGTGTTGGGCTTGGTGACTACTGGGCTACTGTTATTCGTGATCGCTACCTCCAATCCCTTTGAGAGACTGCTGCCAGCCGCTCAGGATGGACGATCTCTCAATCCACTTCTTCAGGATCCAGGCTTAGTATTTCATCCGCCGATGTTGTACATGGGATATGTTGGCTTCTCAGTAGCATTTGCATTCGCGATTGCCTCTTTATTATCCGGACGTTTAGATGCTGCTTGGGCACGCTGGTCGCGTCCATGGACAACGGCTGCTTGGGTATTTCTCACGCTCGGTATTGCACTAGGCTCTTGGTGGGCTTATTACGAACTCGGTTGGGGTGGTTGGTGGTTCTGGGATCCCGTGGAGAATGCATCATTCATCCCTTGGCTGGTTGGTACGGCCTTGCTCCATTCGCTTGCGGTCACCGAAAAGCGCGGGGGCTTTAAGAGTTGGACAGTATTGTTAGCAATTACCGCTTTCTCACTATCGCTTTTGGGAACCTTCTTGGTTCGCTCTGGAGTGCTAACTTCAGTGCATGCATTCGCAACTGACCCTACACGTGGTGTCTTTATTTTGATTTTCTTGGTACTGGTGGTGGGTTCTTCTTTAACGCTTTACGCTTGGCGGGCTCCCAAAAGCACTCTTGGCGGTAAGTTCAGCTTAACATCGCGTGAAACCTTTATCTTGCTTGGCAACGTTTTCTTGGTGGTGTCTGCTGCATCGGTACTCTTGGGCACTCTTTATCCTTTATTGATTGATGCTCTGCATTTAGGCAAGATCTCAGTAGGGCCTCCATATTTCAATAGCGTTTTCGTGCCCATCATGATTCCTTTGTTGGTGCTGATGGGAATTGGGCCTTGGACAAGTTGGAAGAACTCCAATCTCTTCGATGTGATCAAGCGCTTATGGATTGCAGCCCTAGTCGCAGTGATTGCGGCGGCCTTAATTCCGTTTGCGATGGGTGAATTTACTTGGCTCAGTAGCCTTGGTTTCTTATTGGCTTTCTGGGTGATTACTTCTGGCGTACTACAAATTATTCGCCAAGCAAAAGCAGGCAAGCCAACGCGTTCATTTATTGGTATGCAGGTAGCGCATTTGGGGATCGCAGTCTTTACGATTGGCGTCACCATGGTCGGAGCCTATCAAGAGGAAAAAGATGTGCGTATGCTTGCCGGTGAAAGCGTTAGTGTCGGCGGCTATGACATTCAGCTTCAGGGTGTAAGACCTGTTCCTGGTCCGAACTATAAAGCGATGCAAGGTACTTTCTTATTGACTCGCAATGGGAATCTGGAAGCGACGATGTACCCAGAAAAGCGTAATTATTTTTCATCAACAATGCCTATGACTGAGGCGGCGATTGATGCGAGTCTTACTAGAGATATTTATGTTTCATTGGGCGAAGAACTGGACGATAAAGCCTGGGCAGTCCGAGTGTATTACAAGCCTTTTGTTGACTGGATTTGGGGCGGTTGTGTATTGATGGCTCTAGGTGGTTTGCTGGCGATGTCCGATAAGCGCTATCGCATGAAGTTGAAGAAGGCAGCAGCATGAAAGCCAAGTTTTTAATCCCACTGATTTTGTTTGTCATTTTGGTTGGATTTTTAGCGGTAGGTTTAAATCGTGACCCACAGGAAATACCTTCGCCACTAATTGGTAAGCAGGCACCTGCCTTTGAATTGCCTCAGCTGGCAGATCCTCAAAAAATCTTTTCACCAGAGAGTATGAAAGGCAAGCCTTGGATATTGAATGTCTGGGCTTCTTGGTGTGTTGCTTGCCGTGAGGAGCACCCCGTTCTGGTTGAGCTGGGTAAATTGCAAGTGGCGCCAATTATTGGATTGGATTACAAAGATAAGCGTGACGACGCGATGGCCATGCTTGCTCGTCAAGGTAATCCGTACCTATTGTCCGCTTTTGATGCCAAGGGCCGAGTGGGCATTGATTATGGTGTCTATGGCGTTCCAGAAACCTACGTGATTGACAAGACAGGCGTTATTCGGTTTAAGCATATTGGACCGATCACGATGGAATTACTTCGTAAGAAGATCATTCCTTTGTTAGATGAGCTCAAATGATGCCCCGAAAGACGCTTCAATCACTCTTGCTCACTTTTGCCCTACTGTGTTCTATCAGTGTGTCTGCTAAGGATGCGGCACCTTTGGCTAATAACCCAGTAATAGAGCAACGTCTGATTGTGATTTCAGAAGAAATGCGCTGCCTAGTTTGTCAGAATGAATCCCTTGCAGGCTCACGCTCTGATTTGGCAAACGATTTACGCCGAGAAATTCGTATCTTGATTACTGAGGGTAAGACGGATGAGCAAATTCGGAATTTCATGGTCGAGCGTTATGGCGATTTCGTCCTATATCGTCCGCCCGTGAAGCCAATCACCTGGCTCCTATGGATAGGCCCTTTTGTAATCTTACTCGCAGGAATTATTGGCTTGATCGTATACCTGCGTCGCAGAAATCAGGCTATGCCCAGTACCACGCTAACTGAGGCAGATAATCGTCGCATTGATGCACTCCTTCAGGATGCCAAGTCCAGTTCAATAGAAAAATAACATGACTAGTTTTGTAATCTCCGCTCTTCTTTTGTTGATCCTAGTCTTGGTGCTGTTATTGCGCCCATTATTTTTTCCTGCAAAAGAATCCTCAACCTCGCGCCGTCAGATGAATGCGGCCATCTATCGGGAAGAGCTTGATAAGCTCGAGGCTGATCGCTTGGCGGGTACAGTAGATAGCCATAACTATGAGCAGACTCATGCAGAAATGCGTCAGCGGCTTTTTCAGGATACGGATGAAGCCGATGATCATGCGGTACTAGGCTCTCCTAAGAAAACCATTATTGGGATTTGTCTTTTTGTGGCAATACTCTCAGCGGGTTTCTATTTCTATCTTGGTGATGCTGCTCAGATTGCCCAGAAGAGTCCTGAGAAACCGATGACTCAAGAGTCAGTTGAAAAGATGGTTGAAGAGTTTGCGGCCAAGATGAATAAAGAACCCGACAATCTCAAAGGCTGGGCCATGCTGGCGCGCTCCTATCGGATTTTAGGTCGCAATGCTGAGGCTGCAAATGCCTACGCTCGTGCAGGCTCATTTGTTGACTCAGACCCACAATTATTGGCTGACTATGCCGATGTATTGGCAGCCAATGCGAATGGTAATTTTGCTGGTAAGCCACAGCAACTCATTAATAAGGCATTAGCCCAAGATCCAAATAATTTATTAGCCCTTTGGCTTTCTGGAACTGCCGCTTTTAATGCGCAGAACTATAAAGCCGCAGTGCAGTCTTGGGAGAAGTTATCAAAGCAATTGCCCACCGACTCCGATGAGGCGCGTGCAATCGCAGCCTCTATTGCAGAGGCACGTAGCAAGGGCGGTCTTGCACCGGCTAGTAAGCCAGTAATCAGTAATCAAAGCGCAGGCGTGACTGGACAAGTAGAGATTGCGCCAGAGCTGAAGTCTAAAATTACTGCAGGCGATTTTTTGATGGTGATTGCCCGTAAGCCAGGCGAGCGTATGCCAGTGGCGGTTCTCAAAACCCTGGTTACTGCATTCCCAATCAGCTTTGTTTTGAATGATGCTTTGTCAATGAGTCCCAATGCATTGATTTCTCAAATGCCTGAAGTGTCAGTTGAAGTGCGCATCTCCAAAACAGGAATGGCAATGCCAGAATCTGGCGATTTGATATCTGCACCGCAAACGATCAAGGTGGGCACTACAAATGCCCGCCTCATCATTGGGCAGATTAGGCCTTAATTAGCCTCGACCAACAAATGGCATATTGCTTGCCATGATAGTCATCGACAGAATATTGCTTTCTAATGGCAGTTGAGCCATCTGCAGGACGGCTTGCCCAACATGATCAACGTCCATGAGTGGCTCAACCTTTTTTGAGCCATCTGGCTGCAAAATGCCTGCAGCCATAGGGATAGTCATTTCAGTACCAGCATTACCTATATCGATCTGACCACAGGTAATATTAAATTGACGACCATCTAATGCAATAGATTTAGTCAATCCAGTCATGGCATGTTTAGTGGCGGTGTATGGGGCAGACATCGGCCGGGGCGCATGCGCAGAGATCGAGCCATTATTAATAATTCGGCCACCCTGCGGCGACTGAGCCTTCATCATGCGGATAGCCTCTTGAGCGCATAGGAAAGCGCCGCAGAGATTGGCATTAACTACATTCATCCACTGTTCGTAGCTCAGCTCTTCCATGGGAATTGCTGGCGCTCCCATGCCGGCATTATTAAAGAGTACGTCAATCCGTCCAAACTGTTTTTGGATTTCTGCAAATAATTTCTTTACTTGCTCTGGTTTACCGACGTCACAGCTAACTGCGAGACAGTTTTGGCTGTTCCCACCAATGTCGTGAATGGCTACATTCAGCTTCTCTAGATTTCGACCGGTCAGAGCAACCTTAAATCCACCTCCCAAGAGTGCTTTTGCTGCGGCCTTCCCGATACCCGTTCCAGCGCCTGTGACCAGGGCTACTTTGTTGGCGGGTGAATTCATGATTGTCCTAATGGTTCTTTAAAACCCCCATCTTATCCTGAAATAATCGAATCAATTCATTCCACTCTAGATCCTTAGGCTAGGGGCATAATGACAAAAACAAGCGGAATTTTTATGAACTTTATACGCAAAAATATCTATAACCCTATTGCAGTTGGCATAGCCTTTTTGGGTCTAGTGGCCTTGCTGTTTGCCACGCTCTGGGTGCTCGTACCACCTCCACCGAGATCGATTGAATTGGCTACTGGTTTCCCAACCGGCCTGTACCAGCAGTTTGGTGAAAAGCTCCAAAGTGAGCTTGCCCAGGAGGGTATTTCGCTTAAGCTAAGAACCACTGGTGGAACAAGTGATAACTTGGCGCTACTAAAGGATCCACACTCTGGCGTTGACTTTGCCATGGTTCAGGGTGGCGTAGCAGACTTGTCCAAGTACCCTGATTTTATTTCTATCGCTGGCGTGTTTTATGAGCCGGTATGGGTTTGGTATAGAGGGTCTAGTTTTCCAAGTGAATCGGGGCAATTGGGTTTATTGAGTCAGTTAAAAGGTAAACGAGTATCCATCGGCAATGAAGGTAGTGGCACGCTATCCCTGACCTCTCAGTTACTTGCGGCAAGTGGATTGAGTCTGAGCGATCTTCGTGCTGAAAAATTAAAACCACTGGATGCATTAGAGAAGTTTAAAAAAGGGGAGCTAGATGCTGTATTTTTAGTAAGTGCTGCAGAGGCTCCTGTAGTCAAAAAATTTTACGAAACTCCCGGCATTCGCTTAATGAACTTTGAGCAGGCTGAAGCTTACGTTCACTTATTCCCTTTTCTCTCAAAAGTAACAGTGCCACGCGGCGTCGTTAGTATTGCCTATGATCTTCCGCGTCAAGATATTCAGGTACTTGCTGCAACAGCTACCTTGGTGGGTAAGAATGACATTAGTCCTGCTTTGGTAACACTGTTGCTTAGCTCTACCTACGATATTTTAAAAACGTATTCCTACATACAAAAGCCGGGAGAGTTTCCATCGGGAACTGGGCTTGATTTTCCTTTGCATGTTGATGCTGAAATCTATCTAAAGGATGGCCCATCTTTCCTGCATCGCTACCTCCCTTTTTGGACGGCAGTATGGATTGGACGCTTCGCTAAAATTGTGATTCCGCTTCTAGTGATTCTAGTTCCCTTATTTACCTATATTCCTGCAGCTAAAAGCTTACTCTTACGATTGAAGTTATCCCAGGTATATGAGGAACTTAAGGGGGTAGAAAGAAATGCATCTAATCCAGATTTAAAAGAAAAGAACCTCAAGGATTTGGAAAATATTGAGCGCAGGATTAGCAATATTAAAATTTCCATGCTAGATGCAAAAGAGTTGTATGACTTAAAAGGTCATGTGGGGGAAGTGCGCAGCCGTTTGAACCTGTATTCCTAAATGGATTGGTATGCGCCTAAAATAAACCCATGACTCTTTCCAACCTTTTACCCCCACTAACGCCCGCTAAGGATTTAGTTCAATCTTTACGAGATAATGGTTTTGCAGTTGTCTCTGCTCAGGATGTAGCGCAAATTGCCCATGTGGGTCTTGATCAGCTTCGGAATCTCACTCACTTCTGGGAAGGCTTGCCCAGAGATCCCTACCTTAAGGATGGTGGACGGTATCGCTTTCGCCGCCATTCAAGCTTTGAGATCAAGGGAGCAACTTTGGCTAGCGTGCCGCATCGTGCCCACTGGCAGTCTGTCAATTACAACGCCCTGCATGGCGGTATCGAGCGTTGGTTTGAGCCTTCTCAAACTGAGCTCACTAGCAATCCTGCTTGGCATGCTCTTTTGTTGGGGCTGACTCATATTCTGGATGGCGTTAAGCAGGTAAACACTTGGTTTATAGAAGCTCACCAATTTCGGATTGATACGACGGATGGTATTGGGCGACCAACACCTGAGGGAGCGCATCGTGATGGCGTTGATTTTGTAGCTGTCTTTTTAATCAATCGAGTCGATGTCAAGGGTGGCGAGACCCGAATTTTTAGTGCAACCGGCTCTACTGGTTTGCGATTTACCCTCTCTGAGCCTTGGTCTTTATTGCTGATGAATGATGAAAGAATGATTCATGAATCTACCCCCATTCAGCCCTTAGGGCAGTACGGCCATAGAGATACATTGGTACTCACTTTCCGCTCGAATGGCTTTCAGGATTCTCCAAGCAGTAGTCAGCAGTAAGTTCTGATGCGATTAAAGCCTGCTAGTTACACACCCCTGATGCTGATGGCGCAAACTTGTGCGCTATTGGGTTTTGCCTGTTACGCGGTGGTGTTAACGACATTACAAGATGAATGGCATCTGAGTAATTTGCAGTCTGGCCTCATTGCTAGCGCCTTCTTCTTTGGCTATATGCTGATGGTCCCATTAGCAACCGCTCTCACCGATCGCGTTGATGCAAAAAAAGTCTATCTCGTAGGCGGTCTTTCAGCGACCTGTGGATTACTTGGTATGGGCCTCTTTGCCTATAACTTCTGGACCGCCTTAATATTTATGGCGCTCAATGGCATCGGTTTAGCGGGTACGTATATGCCTGGCTTAAAAATTCTGTCAGATCGTATTAAAACCGGCGAGCTGACCCGCCATATTGCTTTCTATACTGCATTCTTTGGTATTGGCACTGGCTTCTCTTATCTGTGCTCTGGTTGGATCTTAAATAGCTTAGGCTGGCGCTATGTTTTTGGAATCATCGCCCTAGGTCCACTCACTGCTTTGTTGATTGTGCTTTTATTTATTCCAGCACTCGCCCATGAAAAGTGGCACGGTCCAATACGCATTCGCTTACACGATATTTTTCCGGTGGATAAGTGGCGCTTAGTCTTGCAAGATAAAACAGCCTCAGGATTTATCTTTGGCTATACCGCCCACTCCATCGAATTATTTGCTTGCCGTAGCTGGATCGTGGCCTTTTTTGGTTTCTGTGCCATTGTGACAGGCGACCCCTTTCTATTAACTGCAACTACTCTTGCGGGTGTGATTAATTTCTTTGGCGTTCCTGCATCCATTATTGGAAACGAGATTGCCTTGAGAATAGGGCGCCAAAAATGGATTTTCTTTGTCATGCTATCTAGCGCAGTATTTGGAGTGGCGCTCGCCTGGTCAACAGGACAATCTTGGTGGTTGATTATTACTTTGGCAGTAGGGCATACGATTTTTATCATGGCCGATTCTTCCACCTTAACTGCAGGCTTAGTCATTAGCGCGAAAGAAAATATTAAAGGCGCTGCCATGGGGCTCCATTCCCTGATGGGCTTTGGAGGCGGGTTATTGGGGCCAGCTATTTTTGGTTTTGTGCTGGATTTAACTGGCTCACGTACTTCACAAATATCTTGGGTCTGGGCCTATGCTGCGGTGGTAGTTTGGGGCGTTCTGTTTGTGCTGTATGAACGTCGTAACGGTTGGGTTACTGGATCTATCACCCGCCAGTCATGATTCATTCATGAACTCTAGCCTGCCAAGCAATAGCTGTTATCACTGTGGCAGCTTTATTCTTCCGAATGATTCTTACGAGCTTGAGCTTGCCGGCATCAATAGAAAATTCTGTTGCGCTGGTTGCATAGCCATTGCGCAAACAATTCATGGTGAAGGCCTAGAGGTGTTCTATGCACGGCGTGCACAGTCAAGCGATAAGCCTGCAGCCTACCTTGCCTCAAGTGAAATTCCTGACAGTCTGGCTCCCTACGACGATCCTTCTTTGCTCGGTAGATATACTCGGCCGAGTAGTGATGAAGCTTATTTAGAGACCACTCTACGATTGGAGAAGATTCGGTGCGCTGCTTGTGTGTGGTTATGTGAGCAACACTTGCGACGTATCCCTGGTGTCAAGGATGTACAGATTAATTATGTCAGTCAAAAGGTCAAGGTGGAGTTTTCCCCTGAGAAAACTAGTCTTGCTCGCTTACTCTTTGAGATAGAGCGCATTGGTTACGAGGCGTGGCCTTTTGAGCCCTCACTCTCTATTGAAAAGTCTAAAAAAGAACGTCGTCAATTACTTACTAGACTGGGGGTTGCATTGCTGGGCATGATGCAAGTCATGATGTATGCCTGGCCATCGTATGTGGGCGATAGTGATATCACGGTGGAATATGACCTGCTATTAGGCTGGACTAGTTGGGCCCTCACGGTTCCAGTAATGACTTATTCAGCAGGCCCCATTTTCCGAGCAGCTTGGCGGAGCATTGCTTCATTTCGGCAAACGCATATATTGGGTATGGATGTGCCGATTGCTTTAGCACTAGCTCTAGCATTTAGTGCAGGAACTGTAAATCTTGTCACAGGTTCGGGTCAAGGTTATTTTGATTCCATCACTATGTTTGTCGCCTTTATTTTGGCGGCACGCTACGTAGAATTATTGGCACGACAAGATGCGCAGGGTGGAGCAGAGGCCCTAGCAAAACAATTGCCAGCTACGTGTGAGAGAGTGCCAAACTATCCCACGTCTTTGCAATTTGAAATTGTGCCGGTGGTGAACTGTAAGCCTGGGGAAGTTATTCGCATTTCTCCGGGTGATGTAGTTCCAGCCGACGGAATTGTGATTGAGTCTGAGAGCTCTTTAGATGAGTCACTGCTGACTGGCGAATCCAAGCCGATTGATAAGAGAATTGGTGATCGAGTATATGCAGGTACGCACAATATTCTCAATCCTATATTGATCAAAATTGATGCTGTTGGTCAATCTACTCGTATTGCAGGTATCGCTTCATTACTTGATCAAGCATTGCAAGCCAAACCTGTCATGGTGAGCCTTGCAGAAAAGTGGGCCGGGTATTTTGTCGGCTTTCTATTGCTAGTTGCTTTTTTATCTTCAGCAATTTGGTACTACGTCGACCCTAGTAGGGCTTGGACTGTTTTGGTCTCAATACTGGTCGCTAGTTGCCCTTGCGCTCTATCTCTTGCCGTACCAACAGCGATGGCTGCAGCGCAGGGCGCCGTAACAAAGCTCGGCTTGTTGATTGTGCGCGGCCATGTACTAGAGGGTTTGGTCAAAGCGACGGACTTGGTGCTAGATAAGACTGGTACTCTCACTATGGGTCAACCAGAATTAAAAGAAGTCTTAGTTGCTCGCCCAGAATTTTCTCGAGCAGATGTATTAAGAATTGCTGCGTCCATGGAGATGGGTCAAAAACATCCCCTTGCGCTATCACTGTTGCGTGCTGCAGAAGCTGATAATCTTTTGCTCAGCCCCTCGCCAGAGGGGGTTATTAATCAATTAGGCAAAGGTTTGAGCTCAGGTATTTATCGACTGGGAAGTGCAGCATGGGTGGGTACTCAGCAGATTGCGCAAGAGGTGCAATATGGGCAAGTGCATCTAGCGGATAACAAAGGCTTGATTGCAAGCTTTCTATTTTTAGATACCCCAAGAGTAGGGCTGGAGAAGTTGTTAACTGCAGCACGGTCTCGTAAGGTTATGGTGCATCTAGTGTCTGGTGATGACGTAGCAACAGTGGCATGGTGGGCGAACCATGTTGGTATTGAACAGTTTAAAGGTGCGTGCTCTCCAGAAGATAAGTACCGCTATATTGAGAGCCTGCAAAATCAGGGTCGTGTTGTTTGGGCCATTGGTGATGGGATTAACGACGCCCCTTTATTGGCGCGGGCAGATATTTCGATTGCGGTCGGAGCGGGTGCGCCCCTCGCTACAGCTGGTGCAGACGCGATTTTGACCGCAAGTTCTTTAGCTCCATTAGCCAAATCGCTCTTACTGGCTGATAAAGCGCAGCGAGTTATTAAAGAAAACTTGATTTGGGCGCTAGTCTATAACCTGCTAGCTATCCCCGCAGCAATGATGGGTTGGGTCAATCCTTGGGTTGCCGGTATTGGCATGTCCTTATCCTCCCTAGCGGTCACATTAAATGCCTGGCGCCTCAGAAAGGCCTAGACTAGAGAGATGGAAAGCCTTTTTCTACTAATCCCCATTTCCTTGCTTTTAATCGGACTCCTAGCTTGGATTTTCTTTTGGTCTGTGAGAGCAGGTCAATTTGATGATCTAGAGGGTCCAGGGGAGGCGATTTTGATGGATGACGATACGCCTCAATCTAAAAATAGGAGTGATGGCTATAAAAAATAACTCTATTTTTTTAAGTGGCTAGGAAATACAAGCAACTCATTCGAGTTGCAATTAACGTAAATGCACGCATCCTTTTTGATATAGATCAAAACGACCTATTCGGCTTACTTTGATAATGAATCCAGTCTATTTGGATTATGTCGCTGCTAGGTCACAAAAAAGGAGAAACCATGGGACTTACCGTGGGGAGCAATCAAGATACCTTCAATTACAAGGTTATAAGCCAATTTGCCATCGTTACGGTACTTTGGGGAATTGTGGGTATGCTCGTAGGAGTGGTCCTCGCTGCACAGCTGATTTGGCCTGACATCACTTTTAATATTCCCTGGTTAAGTTACGGTCGCTTACGTCCATTGCATACTAACGCAGTCATTTTTGCATTCGGTGGGTCGGCTTTATTTGCGACGTCTTATTACATCGTGCAGCGCACATGCCAGGCAAGACTCTTTTGCGACAAACTAGCGGCCTTTACCTTCTGGGGTTGGCAGGCTGTCATTGTGTTGGCAGCAGTAACTTTGCCGTTGGGCATTTCAACTTCTAAAGAGTATGCAGAGCTAGAGTGGCCAATTGATATCCTGATCACCTTGGTTTGGGTTGCCTATGCTGTGGTGTTTTTTGGCACCATCATGAAACGCAAAACAAAGCATATTTATGTTTCTAATTGGTTCTTTGGCGCGTATATCCTGACTATTGCCATTCTGCATATTTTTAATAATTTAGAAATACCAGCAAGCATGTGGAAATCCTATTCCGCATATGCTGGTGTGCAAGATGCGATGGTGCAGTGGTGGTATGGCCACAATGCAGTTGGCTTCTTCTTAACGACCAGCTTCTTAGGCATGATGTATTACTTCATTCCTAAGCAAGCAGAGCGCCCAATCTATTCATATCGCTTATCTATCGTCCACTTTTGGGCTTTGAACTTTACCTACATGTGGGCAGGTCCCCATCATCTACAGCACACCTCCTTGCCTGACTGGACTCAGTCGCTTGGTACTGTGTTCTCCATTATTTTATTGGCTCCATCATGGGGCGGCATGATTAACGGCATCATGACTTTATCTGGTGCTTGGTTTAAATTGCGCACCGATCCCATCTTAAAATTCTTGGTAGTGGCACTGTCTTTCTACGGTATGTCTACGTTTGAGGGTTCAATGATGTCTATCAAGACTGTAAATAGCTTGTCGCATTACACCGACTGGACTATTGGCCACGTTCATTCAGGTGCTCTTGGGTGGGTTGCCATGATTACGATTGGCTCTCTGTACTACCTCATCCCCCGTTTAGTTGGGCAGAAAGATATGTATAGCACCCGCTTGATTGAGGTACATTTCTGGATCGCTACGATCGGTGTCGTGCTGTATATCGCTGCGATGTGGATTGCTGGAGTAATGCAAGGCTTGATGTGGAGAGCGTTTGAACCAGACGGTACATTGACTTATAGCTTTGTTGAGTCTGTAAAAGCCACATATCCATTTTATGTGATTCGTTTATTAGGTGGCCTCTGTTACTTAAGCGGCATGTTCTTAATGGCATATAACGTTTACAAGACAGTGATTGGTAAAACATTTGTCAATCCCCCCATTCCGCAAACATCTGCAGCTGCTCACTAAGGGGAAGAAAAATGTCTAGCGAAAATAAATTCTTTTCCCACGGAACGCTTGAGAAAAATGTTGGCTGGTTAATTGTTGCCACCATTATTGTGGTGTCGATTGCTGGTTTAGTTCAAATCGTCCCTCTATTTTTTCAGCACACTACAACTGAACCGAGCCCTGGTGTAGTGCCATACACCGCATTACGTTTAGCTGGCCGCGATATCTACCAGCGCGAAGGTTGCGTTGGCTGTCACTCGCAGCAGATCCGTACATTGCGCTCAGAGGTAGAGCGTTACGGCCCTTACTCTTTGGCTGGTGAATCCGTATTCGATCGCCCATTCTTGTGGGGTAGCAAGCGCACAGGCCCTGACTTAGCTCGGGTTGGCGCTCGTTACTCAGATGATTGGCATCGTATTCACTTGCGTAATCCGCGTGATGTAGTGCCTGAATCCAATATGCCGGGATATCCTTGGTTACAGAAGAGTGCTGCCGACGCTTCCTCAATTCAATCTCATATGGTGGCAATGCGTCGTTTGGGCGTTCCTTACACCGATGAAATGATTACAGAAGCACCTAAGGAGTTAGAAGGCAAGACTGAAGAGGATGCCTTGATTGCCTACCTACAAGGTTTGGGCATCAATCGTCGCTACATCATGGTCGATGAAGTTGTTGCGAAATAAGTCAAATGGAACAGATCACAGCTTATCTCTCCGCTTTTTCAACCGTCATTGGACTCGCCTTTTTTATAGGGATTGTTTGGTGGGCTTGGTCTCCAGGTAGAAAGTCTGCCAATAAAGAATCAGCCGAACTTCCATTTGATCTCCCAGATGAATTTAGTAAGGATAAATCATGAGTGACTTTTTTAATAGCGCTTGGAGTAATTACATCGCGCTAGTTTCATTGGTCGGTATTGTTTGGTGTATCTGGCTTCTGGCTTCACAGCGTAAGGCCAAGGTAATCCATACAGCAGATGGTGCAGTAGCAGATACAGGTCATGTTTGGGATGGCGATTTGCGTGAACTCAATAATCCATTGCCACGCTGGTGGGCTTGGATGTTCCTACTGTCTTGCATCTTTGCCTTGGTCTACCTAGTTTTATTTCCAGGCTTGGGCGCATTTCCAGGGGTGGTTGGCTACACCACGGACGGCGCTTTAATGAGCTCTATGACAGAAGCAAATGATGAGTTAAAGCCTGTATACGCTAAATATGTAAAGATGGATATTGAGGAAGTTGCCGCAGATCCCAAGGCGCGTCAAATGGGCCAACGTTTGTTCTTAAACTCCTGTGCTCAGTGCCATGGTTCAGATGCGGGCGGCTCTAAAGGCTTTCCAAATTTAACCGATGGTGACTGGCTCTATGGCGGATCTCCTGAAAATATTAAGACTACCCTCATTAACGGGCGTAATGGAGTGATGCCTGCATATGGACATCTCGAATCTGTACAGATTGTGGATTTAGCTAACTACGTTCGCAGTTTGTCTGGCTTACCTGCTGATGATGCAAAAGTCGCTCGTGGCGCAGAATTATTTAAAGCCAATTGCGTGGCTTGTCATGGTGTGGAGGGTAAAGGCAACATTGCCATGGGAGCGCCTAACCTGACTGATAAGACTTGGCTTTATGGTGGATCAGAAGCAACTATTGTAGAGACTCTGACTAAAGGCCGCATGGCTATGATGCCGTCTCAAGATAAAGTGTTGAGCCCTGAAAAAATTCATCTTCTAACGGCTTATGTTTGGGGTTTGTCTAACAACAAGACAGCTGCAGCCAAGTAATCAGTGTCAAATCATTCGCCGGCAGGCAAGCCTATTCCTATAGATGTGATTGAGGAATCTCTTTATGAGATCCGGCGAAAGATATATCCACGATCTGTTAGTGGCTTATTTGCTCGCTGGCGCCTCATCTTAGTAATTGCAACGCAATTATTGTTTTATGGCCTTCCTTGGATTACTTGGAATGATCGTCAAGCAGTACTCTTCGATCTAATTCAGCGTAAGTTTTATATCTTTGGTCTCGTACTATGGCCGCAGGATGTAATTTATCTGACGCTCCTGTTAATTCTCTCTGCATTAGCCCTCTTTTTATTTACCGCTATTGCGGGTAGATTATTTTGTGGCTACGCTTGTCCCCAAACTGTCTATACCGAAATTTTTATGTGGATCGAGCGTAAAGTTGAGGGTGATCGTTTTGCTCGGATTCGCTTAGATGGTCAAGAGTGGCCTTGGAATATTCATAAGTGGCGTCTCAAGATTACTAAGCATTTCCTGTGGCTCCTAATTGCTTTTTGGACCGGGTTTACTTTTATTGGTTATTTCACCCCAATTGAAACGCTCAGCGCTGCAATCCTACATTTTTCCTTGGGCCCATGGCAAACCTTTTGGTTATGTTTCTACAGCTTTGCAACTTGGGGTAATGCGGGTTTCATGCGCGAGCAAGTCTGTAAATATATGTGCCCTTATGCACGCTTTCAAAGTGTGATGGTAGATAAAGATACTTTCTTGGTTACCTACGATAAGGTACGTGGCGAGCCACGCGGGAGTCGTAACAAGTCAGCCGATCTTGCAACTCTCGGTCTTGGCGATTGCGTAGATTGCAGTATTTGTGTGCAAGTTTGCCCAACTGGCATTGATATTCGTGATGGTCTGCAATATATGTGTATTGGATGTGGCGCCTGTATTGATGCTTGCGATCAAGTAATGGAAAAGGTGGATTATCCAAAGGGTTTGATTCGCTATACAACTGAGCGTGCCATTGAAGAAAAAGAAACCAATCAGAGTGCAATACGTCATATCTTGCGACCACGTGTTTTGATCTACATTGCCTTTATTACCGTACTTACCAGCGCCTTCTTAATCTCATTGCTTACCCGAAATCCATTGAGGGTTGATGTAATGCGTGATCGTGGAGCATTGGCTCGCGAGGTCGATGGCGTACGTATTGAAAATATCTATCGCATTCAGATCATGAATGCATCAGAAAATAATATGAAAGTACAGCTTAAGGCAAGCGGCTTATCAGATTTAAGAATACTCAATTCTCAGGGAGAGCTGGTCACGGAGATTGCTGTAGGCCCAGCCAGCAACCTATTGATTCCAGTTAAAGTAAGTACTACTGTAGGTGTGCATGAGCCAGGTAATTACCCAATTCACTTTGATGTCATTGGGCAAGAAATATCTGGTAGCGAGTTGATCATTAGGACGCGCGATGAAAAATCTAGTTTTATTATTCCCCGCTAAGCTATATAGCGAAAGATAGAGAGAGGGTAAATATGTCAGAACATGAAGCTAATAAGCCTTGGTTTAAACAGCTCTGGCCCTGGCTGCTGATCAGTGGTCCAGCAGTTGCTGTTATTGGCTGCGTGATTACTATTTATTTGGCGGTCAATCTTTACTCAGATAAGCCGGTACGAGATGGTGTGGTGAAGCGTGGGCTCAAAGTAGAGCAGCTTAAAGTAGAGCAGGACCGCAAATGAAGTACCGTCTATTCATCTGGATTATGTGGCCTTCATTTTTGGTCTCTATCTTAGCCGAAGGCTTACTCTTTAGTATTGTGCATCCGGCCGAGCTATTGTTTTTTGGCAGCCACCCCAATATTTCAGATGAGGGTATTTACACCATTGGATTTTTTGTTATCTGGATCTTTTGCTCATTTTCGAGCGCGCTTACAGCCTATATTCTGCCGGGGATTAATCCTGATACTAAGAACTCAGACAAAAGCTTAATATAGATTTCAATTAGCGCATGGCTTGATCTGCACCGTTCGCTCAGGGTTTGGGATGCCGGCTAGTTGATATAGTCCGTCCATATCAATCAGCTTGATATGACGCTGTTTAATTTGAATCATTCCTGACTCGGCAAAGCGTGAGAGCATCCGGCTCACGGTTTCAATCTGTATGCCAAGATAGCTACCAATTTCCACTCGACTCATACGCAAATCAAATTCATTATTGAGATAACCTCGTGCAGCTAGGCGCTGAGAAAGATTCAGCAGGAAGGTCGCTAAACGCTCCTCTGCACGCAAACTACCGAGTGAGAGTAGGTGACGTTGATCTTGCGTGAGTTCACGACTCAGGATGCGGTGAAATTGCTTTTGCAGCTCTGGAATTTGACGTGCTAAGTCCTCAAATGCCTCATAGCGAATAATGCAAACCTCACTGTCCTCCAGAGCAACCGCTTCAGATTGATAGCTACCCTCTCCGATACCATCAAGCCCTAAGATCTCGCCAGGTAGATGAAAGCCGATAACTTGTTGACGCCCATCTTCTAAACCATACTCAGTTTTGAGGGTGCCAAAACGAATACTATAGACCGCAGAAAGTGGATCACCATGGCGGTAGAGACTCTCACCTTTCTTCAGGTAAACCCGCTCTTTTACGAGGGTGTCAATCTTGGCAATGTCGGATGAGCTAACACCTACTGGCAAGCAAAACTGACCCAGTACACAGACTGAGCATTTGCCACTGGGCACATCCGAGTTGGTGTAATTCATATTAGATCAGTTTATTCTACTCGGATAATGTTCAATTTTAATATTTCCTTGCAATGCTGACTGCTAGTCTTCTATTGGCGGTCTTCTTGGGCGCTTTAGTCAGTGGGTGGCACTGCGCTTTGATGTGTGGCGGTATTGCTGCGGCAGTTGAGCGTCAAGGTAACTCCAGTGGAGTGATTTATACCCCACTACAAAGTAAGTCTGAACTCTTTTATCTTCAGCTCATCATGCACTCTGGACGTTTGATGACCTATGCTTTGCTCGGCGGCCTAGCTGCTTGGGCAGGCGCAATTCTTTGGCAGCAAAATATCGTGCCTATTCAGCGCCCTTTGTTTGCCATTACATCACTCCTTTTGTTAGTAATGGGCTTGCGTCTTTTACGTCCGAGGTCAAGTAGTCCTCTGTTACTTGGAAAGTGGCTTGGTGCACGAGTGGCTACTTATTGGGCTCAATATTTAGGGAGTTTCACAGGCCCTTCATCTCGCTGGTTTAGTGGGATGGTATGGGGTCTTGTTCCCTGTGGTTTGGTCTACAGTGTTTTACCGCTCGCCTTTTTGTCGGGGGATATCCTAACAGGCGCAGCCCTCATGCTGGCGTTTGGCTTAGGTACCTTGCCTAATTTATTGCTGATCTCAAAATTTTCAGCGGTCTTGGCACAACTGAGTCAATATCCTGCGGTGAGATACGTTGCTGCAGGACTTTTGTTGTCGGCCGCATTATTTGGACTTTATCGTGCCTGGTCTTTACCAGAAGCCCTACTTCAAGGTGGTTTTTGTATTAGTTAATGGGATTGCTGATGGCTTTAGCGATGCCATGCTGTAGGTCTGGGTAGATGCAATCGACAGGCAGGCGCTCTAAGAGACCTGCTCGAGTGGCCATCTCGTAAGGTTGATGAGCTAGTCCACAAATCATGAGTGTGATATTGCGATTTTTACAAACAGCTTCAAGTTCAAGCACGGCATCCATTCCAGAAACGTCGATGTAGATCACATTCTTGAGGTCAAGTATCAATACTTTTGAGGGAAGTTCATTTTCAATGCTCTCCAGAATTTTGACTGCACCGAAAAAGATAGCGCCATAAATTCGGAATGCAGCAATCCTTCCCTGATACTGCTTTAGCTCTGGAAAATCAATGAGATTGACTGGTTCATAGCGCGACAAACTTGAGATGCGATAGATGAAGGTAATAAATGCTAGCAGTAAGCCCACTTGTATTGCGACAGTAAGATCTAGCACGATCGTCAGAAAAAATACGCTCAACATGGTTAAGCGATAAGGCAGACGAAATTGTTTGAGGTCTGCAAACTTTCTCCATTCGCCCATATTCCATGCAACAAACATGAGGATGGCAGCGAGGCTAGCTAAAGGAATATTTTTTGCGAGCGGGGCTCCAAATAAAATAATCAGTAGCAAGGTTGCCGAGTGAACGACCCCAGCAATTGGGGTGCTTCCTCCGCTTTGTATATTGGTCACCGTTCTGGCAATGGTTCCTGTAGCTGGCATGCCACCAAAGAATGGGGTGACTACATTGGCAATACCTTGAGCCATTAGCTCTTGATTGGACTCATGACGATCATGAATGAGTCCATCGGCAATTCGGGCACACAGTAGTGACTCAATCGCCCCAAGAAGGGCGAGAGTAATGGCAGGTGCAATTACAAATTGAGTGGTACTCCAACTAATAGGGATCCATTCAAAACTCGGTAGACCAGAGGGGATGCCGCCAAAACGACTCCCGATAGTATCTACCGGTAGATTAAATGCACTCGTCACTATGGTAGCCGCAGCCATGGCAATGACGGTGCCCGGTAGATGATTAAGGTGTCCTAGCTGTTTTTGAAAGACTCTCCAGATAATTAAAAAGGCGAGAGTTCCGATTGATAGCATGAGCGCGACAGGATTAGCGGTGTCGGCAGCTGCATACAGAGTTTGGACTGCTTGAAAAAACTCTGCAGGCATTTTGGCAATTTGAAGACCAAAAAATTCTTTTACTTGAGATAGGGCGATTAATACAGCAATGCCGTTAGTAAAACCAATAATGACCGCTATCGGAATAAAGCGAATTAATGTCCCTAAGCGAAAGAGACCCATTAGAAATAAAAAGACTCCAGACATGACAGTCGCTAGAAGCAAATTGGCAACGCCATAGTGCTCAACAATTCCGTAAACGATGACGATGAATGCGCCAGCTGGCCCACCAATTTGCACGCGACTACCGCCCAAGACGGAAATTAATCCGCCGGCAATGATGGCGGTAAAGATACCCGCTTCTGGTTTGAGTCCGCTAGCAATCGCAAATGCCATTGCTAAAGGTAGTGCAACTATTCCAACCGTGATGCCCGCCAATATATCTTTGCTTAAAAGGGCGCCGTTATAGCCCTGAAGGGTGTCGAGTAGTTTGGGGCTAAAAAAACGCATGTGCGAAAGGCTCTTAAGCCATCCGATTGCCAACCCAGTAGGCAATCGTTGCGGATAGTGCAGTAACAGCAGATCCCCAGGCAATGTCTACAAATGCCAGGCGCATAGGAAAGTTGCGAATCACTGCAAGATTGGTGAGATCGTAAGTCATATAACAAAAGAAACCAAATAGGGCGCCATACTGCGCCGCATATATCCAGGATTGTTTTGAAATCGCTGGAAAGATTACGAAAATCGATACCCCAAGCGCGTATAAGAGATAAAAGGCTAGTCCTGCCCACAATTTTGGCTCACTAGCCATGAGCGAACCCATTTCATCGCGATAGAGATTTCTGGCGATGCCAAGCAGCCAAATCAAATCAATGATGATCAATGTCAGGAGAAACGAAAAATACACTGCAAAGTACTTGAGCAATTTAGTTTCCTTTTTTATGCTTTTACAGTTGAATAATAAAGACTATGATGGAATGAAAGGTATTAGGGTTAATTTAACAGGAGTCAAATATGTTTAAGCATTTATTAGTCCCCGTTGATGGTTCAGATGTGAGTAAAAAGTCCTTAAAAAAGGTGGCTGAGCTTGCAAAAGCTGATAAAGCTGCGGTGACACTGGTTTATGTTTCTGATCCAATGCCACCAATGGTTTACTCCGATAGCTCTATGGGCTACGGAATTTCTCAAAAAGACCATAAGAAGGTCTGCGAAGCTTATGCCGCAGATGTCTTTAAAAAGGCTTCTCTGCTATTGGGTGCTAGCGTAAAAGCAAGCACTCTTCATATCCCTAATAGCAATTTATCAGAGGGTATTTTGGATGGTGCCAAGAAAGCAAAAGCCGACGTGATTGTGATGGCCTCACATAAGCGTACTGGTATTAAGAGTGTCTTACTAGGTAGCGAAACGCACGAGGTGATTGTGCATTCCAAGATACCGGTATTGGTACTTGCTTAAGAACTAGCGCATCAAAAAGTAAAGGGGTCCAATGGGCCCCTTTTTCAATGACTGATTTAAATCTCTCAGTTAATCAGTGTTGTACCTAGCAATAGAATTTCTCGGGTTAGTAAGCCACTATCGCTATCGCGCATATTCCATAAATCTAGCTGGGTTTTTACGGCATAGGGATCAACATAAACCCCATCTTTTCTCAATTCAAAATGGAGATGGGGGCCAGTGGAGCGTCCAGTTGATCCAACATAGCCAATCTCAAGGCCGCGCCGTACTTCATTACCCACTTCCAGTTCTGCGTTGTAGCTACTCAAGTGGGCATAGTAAGTGCGGTAGTTACCGGGATGCTCCAGAATGATGAGATTGCCAAACGCGCCGCTATAGCCCAAATGCACTACCTTGCCTGTGGCTACGCTAAAGATTGGTGTCCCAATTGGCGCAGAATAATCAATTCCCATATGGGTGCGATATCTTTGTTTGGGAGCGGCAACAATAGCGCTACCGTTCTTTGGTGGCGCAGCTTTTTTGCTAGATGCTCTTACACTACCAACCCCACGGGAGATGCGTCGATAGCTTAGGGGATTGGTCCAGAAAGTACGTTCAATCGATTCTCCGCTGGAAGTATAAAAGCCTCCAGGGATGTCGCTTCTTTCGACCCAAAAAGCGCTTGCAAATACTTCGCTGGAGGACGGTTCAATGATTTCCACTGCCCAGATTTGAGCCCATCGCTCCTTATCACCAAAGTCTACAATCAGACGAACAACGCTATTTGTATTTTCAAGCGTATTATTTTCTTCGGGGTAAATTTGTTTGATGATGGAGTTCAGTTCCCAAACCAGTTCAACGGGTAATTTATCCCCCACTTTTTTGGGATCATATAAAACAGCACTCAGAGGCAATTGGATTTCCGTAAAGCGTTTAGACTCATCTCTGAGGTAGTCCTGTTGGATTAAGAAACTGCCTGCTGCTGATGGCGTAAAAGTCCAAATCTCAGTCTTAGCATCCTGTAGTGGGCCATTCATGATGCTTAAGGATTCGAAGCGGTTACGGTTACCGAGGGCCAATGCATAAGGAATGCAATTGCCCCGCATCCGATTAAAAAAACCTTTAGTTTGAGATTTGAAAAAATCATTGAATTCTCGGTTTTCTAAACCCAGATTGGCCGGAAGATTCTCTTCGTTAAAGCTACGACGTAGGCAACCACGTTGGACGCGATAGTCTAGATTCGCACCACTTTCATTGCTATCTGCACTCTCAATCCGTTTAAATAACTCAGGATTTAAGTTCATACTTTTACTGGAGCGATTGAGTGAATTTTCTTTCAGCTTAATGCCGGCCTGCTTATTATTAGTGCCGACCGCTTTTTGCTTTACCTGAGGGGTTTTGTTAGCTTTATTCGTTGGACTTGCTTGTTGAGCTTGCGCACTAGAAACCAGCACGATCAGAGAGAGTCCAACAACGCTGATGACGTTTCTCAATAAGTGAGGTAATTTGCTCGCTATTTTTTTCACCGCTCAATTATCCAATATTGTTGCCCAGCCCCCCGTTTTTTATGTTGTAGTGCAGCAATTTTCTATTGAAGTTGGTCAAGGAAAGTGGCAAAAGTTGTAGATACAATAAATTTTTAGTTAAAGGAATTTTCATGCCCATTATTGAGTCAGTATCAGTTGCTGCAGTAGCGGTGCCCCTAGATAAGGTCACCTCCTTTTCCACTCGAACGGTTTCGGAGCGGCACTATTGCCTGGTTAAAGTTCGAGGTAAGGATGGTAATGAGGGTATTGGGTTTTGCTATGTCGGCAGTGCGGGTGGAGATATTGCCAAGATTGCAGTTGAGCAATTGCTGGCCCCAAAACTGATCGGTCAAAATAGTCATCGTAGCGAAGGTCTGTGGATGGACATGTATAACGAGTCTATTTTGCAAGGGCGCGCTGGTGCGGTGATGCGTGGCATCTCCATTCTCGATACTGCACTTTGGGACTTAAATGCCCGTGCCGCGAAATTACCTCTTCACCAATACTTAGGATCAGTTGTAGATGATTGCGTCCCAGCTTATGCCAGCGGTGGCTACTACCTCGATGGTAAAACACCCACCATGTTAGGTAAGGAAATGGAGTCCTACGTAAAACAAGGCTTTAAAGCCGTCAAAATGAAAGTAGGTCGCCTCTCCCCAAGTGAAGAGGAGGCACGGGTCAAAGCTGCTCGTAAAGCCGTGGGTGAGGATGTTTTGCTTACCCTAGATGCCAATAATGCTTGGCGCGATCTGCCAACTGCACTTGAATACATTCGCCGCTTTGAGGCTTACAACCCCTATTGGATCGAAGAGCCATTTTCTCCGGATGCGATTGATTTGCATGCGGCCCTAGCCCGTCAAACTAAGATCAACGTGGCTACTGGTGAGATGGAGGCTGGACGCTGGCGTTTTAGGGAGCTCATTGAATCTGGTGGCGTCGCTATTTTGCAATCTGATGCGGCAGTCTGTGGCGGCATCACAGAGTGGCGTCGTATTTCTGCATATGCAGATTTAAAGGGTGTAATTGTTTGCCCGCATTGGATGCATGATCTACATGCTCCTTTAGTTGCAGCAACGCCAAATGCGCGTTTTGTAGAATTCTTCTTAGATGATCAGGTCTTAAACTTCCGTAGATTAATTAATAAACAGCTCACCTTCAAGAATGGTGATTTGATTTTGCATAAGACGCCAGGCTTAGGATTTGAGTTTGATGAAACTGCTATCAAAAAGTATGCCGGTAAGACTGCTTGGACGAAGATTATTTAATGTATTTAAATTCTCGGTAATAAAAAATCCCGCTCAAGAGGCAGGATTTTTTATGATCATGAACTACTTAAAAAGGTTCAGGTGGATTTGGGATTGAGTTTGTAGTGGGTAATCAGTTGGGTAACGAGTACCAAAGCAAATCCAATAAAACCAATGAGATCAGCCTCAGTAGAGGGGTAGGCTAAAGCCACCCCGGAGATCACCATGATGACGCGCTCAAAGACTTTGGTTTTTTCAATAAACCAACCCTGCAAGCCACCAGCTAAACAAATGATGCCAACTACGGCGGTAAATGAAATCCATGCAATCTGCGTCCAGTCAGCCTGTTCCAGAGCGCTAGTAGATCCCATCAGAAGCAAGCTCACGCCTGATTCATCGAGGACAAACATAAACGGCACTAAGATCGCTGGAGCGACATACTTCCATGTCTGTAGCGTTGTCTTGTAGGGATTGCCTTTGCAGATTGCCGCTGCAGCAAATGGAGATAAAGCTGTTGGGGGTGACACCTCTGAAAGTACTGCGTAGTAGAAGATGAACATGTGTGCGGCAAATGCAGGCACACCCAAGTTAATGAGTGCTGGCGCAGCGATCACGGCGCAAATAATATAAGAGGCGGTTACTGGTACCGCGAGGCCAACAATCCAGACAATCAATGCTGTAAATATGGCTGTTAGTAGTAATGAGCCTCCCGCATACTGAATCACGATGGAGCTAAATTTGAGACCTAGGCCAGTGAGGGTGACAGTACCCACGATGAGGCCTGCACCCGCACAAGTTGATGCGATTGCCAATACACCTGTAGAGCCAGACGAGAGTGCCTTCGATAAACTGGAATTGTAAAGACCGGAGAGAATGGGTTCTTTACCCTTGAACCAGGCCCATGGAATGATCGCGGTATCTTCGCGCAACATGCTAGAAAACGCAGAAACAACGGTTGCCCAAAATACTGACATCACTGGCGAGAAGCCAAACATCATAAAAACTACAATAGAAATTAAAGAGAAAAAATGAAACCAATATTTTTTAGTTAACTGCCATGCGCTTTCTGCGGATGGGAAATGAATATTTTTCATACCGTACTTGCGTACGTCGATTTCAACCATGACAAACAAGCCAAGGTAGAACAGGATCGTAGGGATAGTTGCCATGAGCAACACATCTAAGTAGGAGATTTTGAGGAAGTCGGCAATCAGAAAGGCGGCCGCCCCCAATACGGGTGGTGAGATGATCGCACCAAGTCCGCCTGCAGCCAAAAGACCACCCGCAGCATTTTTCTCGTAACCTACTTTCTCAAGCATGGGCGCAGCTACAGAGCCGACCGTAACGGTAGTTGCTACGCCTGATCCTGACGGGCCACCCATCAGGAAGGAGGACAGGACAATCGTTCTACCCACCCCAGACGATTTACCGCCCATTGCTGCAAAAGAGAAGTCGATGAAGAATTTTCCCGCGCCTGTAAATTGTAAAAAAGCACCAAAGATGGTGAAAAGAATAATCAGGGTTGCAGAGACGTCGACTGCGGTGCCATAGATACCCTCAAGACTCATGTACATATAACCTACGAGTCGATCTAAGCCATAGCCTTTGTGAGTCCATGGGGCTGGAAGGTAGTTGCCAAAGAAGGCATACAGCAAGAAAAGTACTGTAACGGTGACAAGTACCATGCCATTGGTTCTTCTCACGCTCTCCAGAATGAGCAGTATGAGAGCGATACCAACCACGACATCAGTAGAATTTGGGTCGGTATTTCTGTCCATGAGATTATCGCCACCGGCAAGAATGTAATAGGCGATAGCAACTGAGCCTATGGCAAATAAAACATCCCAAAATTTCAACTGGTTTTTAAAACGAGCAGCAATAGGAAAGCTCAAGAACACTAAAAATAAGACCAGGGCAACGTGAATCACTCTGAGCTGATGCGTCGGAACGATCGAATAGGCTGCATATAAATGAAATAAAGACATGCCTATTGCCACCAGCGTAATGAATATAGCTAGCAGACCTTTGTAGTCATTAGAGTCGCCCTCTTCTTGCTTAATGAAGGCATCTAATTTTTCTTGGGTTTCGTTATCAATTACATTTTGATTCATGTCTGTATCAGTCTATTTTTATATTTATGTACATCATTAAAGCAGAAGGGGTGAGATTAACTCACCCCGATATGGCTTAGTTTACTTTGATACCTTTTTCTTTAAAGTACTTTAATGCGCCTGGATGATAAGCAATCGGTGAAGCATTTGCTTTTTGATTCTCTAGCTTGATGTTTCTGTATTCAGCATGTGAGCGGACAAGTTCAAGCTGATTATCAAAAACAGCTTTAACAATTTTATATGCTTCTGCATCAGACATAGAGGCGTTCACAACTAAAAGATTGGCAACCGCTGCCACATTATTATCTTTTTCCATGCCACTATAAGTTTGCTTTGTAATTTTTTCTGGGAAGTAAAGGTTGCCATATTTTTTATTCATAGCGGGAACTTCGGCAGCACTATCTACCATGACAATTTTCATGCCTGGGCTATTAGCAAGATCTGTCACAGCTGCCGTTGGTAAGCCACCAACCCAGAAGAAGGCATCAATTTTACGATCTTTAACAGCATTGACTGACTCTGCAACGCTCAAACGCTCACGCTTGACATCTTTATCTTTATCAAGGCCAGCAGCCTCGAGTAAACGAAACGCCATTACTTCAGTTGCGCTACCAGGTGAGCCGGTACTTACACGCTTACCTTTTAAATCTTTCATAGTTTTAATGCCGGTTGACTCTACTGTGACAACGTGCATTTGGTTTGGATAGAGAATGAGTAAATTTCGCAAATCTATTGGCTTGCCCTTGAATTTATCTTCACCGTCTTTAGCATCTTTAGCGGCATCAGCCATTGAGAAGCCAACGTAAGATTTACCGGTGCCAACGAGTTTTAAGTTATCAACTGAGCCACCTGTAACCTCAGCAGTTGCTGACATTCCTGGTACATGCTTGGATAAGACTGAGGCTAGGCCTCCGCCCATTGGATAGTAAACGCCACCAGTACCGCCGGTTGCGATAGAAATGTTTTGCGCTTGTGCAGTACCAAACAACATCGTGATAGATACGGCAATTATTTTTAGAAGTTTCATTTTTGTCTCCTGTTTTGTATTTATTAAATTAAAGGCCTGGCATGCTGAAATTCATCTTTTGTAGCTCACCCAATAACTTTGCTTGCTGATCTGTGCTCAGTTGCATGAGTGGTGGGCGTACCCGAAGCCACTCTGAATCCTTGCTGTAATGTGCAACTGCAGTTTTCATGCCAGCAATCATTTGATATTGAGCAAATGTAGAGCGTACCTGATCTAAAGCAGTCTGCTGTTGATCTGCATCAGCATCTTTCCAATGGGCTGCTAATTGAGCAATAGCTTTAGGGTTTACGTTAGCTGTAGCAGAGATACAACCAACACCACCAGCGTGCAAAGTACGCATGAGAAAGACTTCACTACCAGCATAAACGCGGAAACCGGAGGGCGCCAATAGTTTAATAACGGATTCTGTATAAGCCCAATCACCGGAGCTATCTTTCATGCCAACGATTGTTTTTGGATAGGCTTTTGCAAGGCGCTCTAAAAGAGAGAGGCTCAAATTAATCTTGGTAACTGGTGGAATGTTGTAGATGTAAATTTGTAAACCAGCATCACCCACTTTTTGAATGACTTCTGAATAAAAGGCAAACAAACCATCGTCTGTGACATCTTTGTAATAGAACGGGGGCAACATCAACACGCCGGCACATTTGTGTTGAACGGCATGACGGGTCATTGTGACGGTGGCATCAATCGAAGTGGCGCCAGTGCCAGGCATCATATGGGCGGGATTCAGGCCGCCTTGAATGAGTGCTGTTAGCGCCTCCATTTTTTGTGGGGCTGAAATGGAATTGGCTTCTGAATTGGTGCCGAAGATTGCTTGGCCAACACCATTGGCTTCGAGCCATTGGCATTGCTTGAGTAATTTTTGTGTATCTGGACTACCGTCAGCTTTAAACGGAGTCAATACAGGTGAGAGCACCGCAGGCAGTGTTGAGGGGTGTAAGGTGATTGTCATACATGCTCCGTTTTAATTTTTTACTTCAGTCAGAAGTGGTCTTTTATTATAGAAAGCTTCTAAGTTGTCTATTGCTAAATTTGTCATCAATTGCCGCGTTTCGGAGGTTGCACTGCCAATATGCGGAGTTAATAGAACATTATCGAGATTTAAGAACTCTGGGTTTGGATTGGGTTCATTTTCAAATACGTCAAGCGCTGCCCCGGCAATCCATTTTTGCTGCAGTGCAACTAAAAGTGCAGTCTCATCCACTACGCTACCACGAGCAATATTGATCAGATAACCCTGTGGGCCTAGGGCCTTTAGGACTTCAGCATTGATCATTTTTTCTGTTTCTGGGGTGGCAGGGCAAGCCAGAAAAAGGACGTCAGACGCCTTCGCTAAAAATTGGATATCAGGAAAGTACTCGTAAGGCAGATCTTTTTGGGTTGGGCCGGTGTAAGCCAAATTCACCTTAAACGGCTCTAAGCGTTTTGCCAGATCTTGTCCAATGCGACCCATTCCTGCAATCCCGACCTGCTTGCCAGCAAGCGTTGTGGTAACGGTAAATAGACCCTTGGACCAGGCAGCGCTTTTAACAAACTCATGCGCTTGAGGGATGCGACGTAATAAACCAAAGAGCATGCCAATCGCCAGCTCGCAAACCGCATCATTTAAAACGCCTGGGGTATTGCTGGCCTTGATTCCATGAGCCTTTAGGTAATTGAGTGGAAGATTGTCATAACCTACACCACAAGTAGCTACCATCTTTACAGTGGGGAGTTTCTCAAGTAATTGGGCGGGTAGCTGGGTGTTTGAGCGAATCAAAATACTCTCAAAAGAGCCTGGTGGTAGATTGGCATTGAGGTCAGGAAAGCGAACCGGGCTAATGCGCCGGTCAACTGCCGCCTGCATTACCTCAGGAAATTGTCCGACCTGCAGCACTGAATTGACTGGGATCATGTCTCACTTACTTTTTTATTGGAATAATGAAGGCATTGTAAGAGGATTTTGATCCTTATCTTGCCCCCGAAGGAGAAATTGAGATGTTATTTACCCCGTCTGAAACTAAGGTCGTCATCGTTGGTGGCGGCACTATGGGTGCTGATGTAGCCGCGGTTTGTGCACGCGGGGGTTGTGCGGTTCAGGTAATGGAGCCTACTACCGAGCGTCGTGCACTTTTACCGGATTACTTTGCCAACACGATGATCGATCTTGGGTATGAGCATCGCTTACATTTACTTTCAACAGCTAGTTCCTTAGAGGAAATAGATTGGTCGGAAATCGATTTGGTGATTGAGTGCGTACCTGAACGCTTAGATATCAAGCAAGAGTTATTTGCCAAACTAGAGCAATATGCAAAACCAGAAGCAGTTTTAGCAAGTAACAGCACCAGCTTTCCAATTAGCGATATTTCAGCGGGACTCAAAACAGCGGCACGAATGATTGGCTTACATTTCTTCATGCCTGCACATCTCGTGCCTTGCGTGGAAGTGGTCTACGGTGCAAAGACTTCGCCGATGGTGGGCGAAAGCCTGTCTCGTTTGATGACGGCTTGCGGCATGGTTCCCGTTACCGTGAAGAAAGATTTACCAGGCTTCCTGGCAAATCGCTTACAGCACGCCTTGTCCCGTGAAGCCTTCGCGATGGTCGATGCCGGGATTGCTAGCCTAGAAGATATCGATAAAGCCGTACGTTTTGGCTTTGGTTTTCGTTATATCGCTGCAGGACCTGCAATGCAGAGAGACCATGCTGGACTCGATGTGCATGGTGCCGGCGGTGCAACGATTTATCCGACTCTCAATAACTCCCCTGATATTGCCAAATGCTTAAGTGATCGCATCGCTAGTGGCAAGCTAGGCATGAAAACCGGTGAAGGTTTTTATTCTTGGACTGCAGAGACCATGAGGGCAGAGCGAGAGCGCTATCAGGAGGCCTTGCGCGAAGGCCTGAAGATTATTCAAAAAGATTTGCCTCAGATTGACTAAGATTAACTAAGTTAGATCCTTAAGATTGAGTTTTCTGAGTTGAGGTGCAAGCTTGTAGGTCAGCAAGACAACTAGCAAGGTTGCAGCTCCACCAAATACGATGGATGGAATAAGTCCCATCAGACTGGCTGCAATTCCAGATTCCAGTGCGCCCAATTCATTGGAAGAGCCAATAAATATCCCATTGATTGCGCTGATCCTGCCGCGCATCTGATCTGGGGTAGTCAATTGCATAATGCTGCCACGGATGACTACCGAGATAGAGTCAAAGCAACCAGAGATAAATAAGAAGAGTGCACACAGCCAAAGATTGTTAGAAAGCCCAAAGGCAATAATGGCAATTCCAAAGCCGCCGACTGATAACAATAAATGTCTTCCAGAATTTTCTAGTAGGGGTCGACGCGCTAAGTAAAGACCGGTGATCACAGCCCCAGCCGCTGGCGCTGCCCTCAGAATTCCCAGGGTTTCAGGACCAGCATTGAGAACCTCTTTCACAAAGGCGGGGAGTATCGATACTGCGCCACCGAACAGTACAGCAAACATGTCGAGCAACATAATGCTGACAATCAAATCGTGTTTTCGGACGTAATGGAAACCTTCCAAAAAGCTTTTTAAGAAGTCATTGCTCATGCCTTCTGATTTTTCATGTTTGATGCGAATGAAGCTCACTCCATAAAGGCCGATGGCGCCACTCAATGCAGCGAGTGCATAGGTCCACTCCAACCCAGCAAATCCAATCATGAGCCCACCTAGACCCGGCCCGGTTACCACGCAAATCTGAAATGCAGAGGATGCATAAGCGGTATAGCGCGGCATTTGATCTCGGGGAATAATTTGTCCAAAGATGGCCTGATAAGAAGGGCGCAATAGTGCACGAGCTAAGCCTAAAAAAGCGACCGCTAAATAAATCAAGGGAACGGGCGGCGCCAACCAACCTAGTGCAATTGCAACTAGAAATAAGGCAACGCCAATATGGAAGGTGCAGGCAATCGCAGCGATCCATTTTCGAGAATGGCGATCTACTGCATGCCCAGCATAGAGGGCTAATGCAAAGTAGGGGATGAGTTCTGCAAGACCAATCAAGCCAAGGGAAATGACGCTATTGGTAATCTCATAGATATGCCAACCTACTGCAACCATCATGATTTGATAGCTCAGGGTTGCGCCTATACGGTAGAGCAGCAGAGTTTTAAAGGCTTGGCTAGTTTTCATGAATTTTTCTTATTCTAAAGGGGGTAGTGATTTATGCTTTAGATATGAAAAAAACCATCCGTGTCTGGGATTTGCCAATTCGACTGTTTCATTGGCTTTTGGTAGTCGGCATTATTCTGAGTTTTGTCACTGTCAAGATCGGTGGTAATGCCATGAGTTGGCATGCGCTTTCTGGCTACTGCGTGCTCAGCTTGATTGTCTTCAGAATCCTGTGGGGGTTTGTCGGCTCTTACCATGCACGCTTTATTCATTTTGTACCTAGCCCAAAAGGCTTAATACATTTCTTAATGGGTAAGGCCAAAGCAGGGCTTGGGCACAATCCCTTAGGCGCTTTATCTGTTCTGGCTTTACTTTTTTCAGTTAGTCTTCAAGCAGCAACGGGTCTGTTTGCAAATGACGATATTGCCTTCGAAGGACCTTTTGCAAAATATATTTCCAGTGGAACAGTTGAACTACTCACTTCGATCCATCGTCAGAATCAAATAGTCTTAATTATTTTGATTGCACTGCATCTGTGCGCAATCCTGTATTACCAAAAATTCAAAGGTGAGAATTTAATCAAGCCCATGTTGGTGGGCGATAAAGAAATTGACCCAAGCAAAACAGAAATCAATCTCTCTGCTGACTTGGGTCATGCTTCCAAGGATGGAAGTTGGCAAAGAGGCTTTGCGTTATTACTACTCAGCCTCATTGCGGTAACTCTTGGCTACTTTATTACCAACTGATTACTTTTTCTTAAAGTCATCATGACAATTTTTGCAGGTAGCACCAGCTGCACCAAAAGCTTTTTTGATTGCCTCTTGATCGCCTGACTGCGCAGCAGTATTGAGGCTAGCAACAGCCAACTGCATCTTTTCTCCAGCTGCTTTAAATTTAGCGTTATCTGACCATACGACTGGAAGTGCATTGCCGCCTTCAGTGCCTGGACCAAAAGCCTGCCATGGCAATGTCGAGATCATGGCAACAACCGCCGCGTTCTTTGCTACTTCATCTTTATTAAATGGTGCCTCGCCTTTAACAACCGCACCAATTTTTCCAAAGGAATTGGCCATCACAGTAAAAGCACTTTGACGATATTTGATAGCGTCTTCTGGTTTTTTAAATTGCGCATAAGCAATGCCTGTTCCAGCGACTAGTGCGGGGGCAATGGCGGCCAAAATTACCTGTTTTAGTTTCATAATTAAGCTCCAGTAAGGTCAGTGGGTTACTGCTGATGAATTCGAATTTTGAGAATACTTCAGAAAAGCATTTGCAGGGGCAGTGTGACAAAGTAAACAACACTCTTAAAAAAGGATGTCAAGGGCTCCATCCAAAAACTACCAATGACGCCTGTAAAGACGAGGGCCAGGACAATAAAGAATCCGTAAGGCTCTAGTTTTCCAAAGGCGATGGATTGTCGTGCTGGCAATAAGCTCGCCAAAATACGACCACCGTCTAGTGGGGGTAGCGGGAAGAGGTTAAACACCAGCAAGACTAAATTCCAGGTGATCCCTGCTTGAGCCATTGCTAAGAGGAATCGCTCATTCACGTCAAAACCAAAGAGAATAATCAGGAAGATGGCCCAAATGAGGGCTTGGATGAAATTAGAGCCTGGGCCAGCTAAGGCTACCCAGATAGAGTCAATTCGGGGGTTACGTAGACGCCCAAAATTGACTGGTACTGGCTTGGCATAGCCTACTAAAAAGGGGGATCCACTTAAAATCAACAGCAGGGGGATCAGTATCGTCCCCACCGGGTCTATATGTTTAATGGGGTTGAGGGTGACTCTACCAAGCATATAAGCGGTATTGTCACCAAATTGACGGGCTACATAGCCATGGGCAGCCTCATGAATGGTGATGGCAAAAATCAAAGGAATCGCATTAATGGCAACGGCTTGGATAGAATAGTCAGTAATCATGACGATATGATATCCATAGGAGCTAAAAGTGACTGACGATAAAAAACCTGAATCAAAGACCCCCGCTAAGCCCAAAGCAGCTAAGCCAGCAGCCCGTCCACCAGCCCCAAAAGGTCCATCTGGTCCTGGCGGCAGGCCTCAGGCAGGCTTTGGGGGTGGAAAAGCCATGATGCGCAAGGCTGGCCGCGGCCGATAGTGGATAATTGCACTATCAAATAATCTGTTTAATAGGGGTTTAGCATGAACGAATGGCATAAAGAGTCGAAAGAAGAAGTGAATAAGAAAATCATCACCTTGATCGTGATGTTGGCGGCGGCTACTAGCTTGGCTATTTTGTTTGCATTGGTTGCGGCTCATACTGGCTACGTATTCGGCTAATTTGTATTAATGACTAGCCATCGCCAACCTGCAATATTTGCTGGTCATGGCAGTCCGATGTACGCCATTGAGCCCAATCGCTATACAGCTGCTTGGGTCAATTTTGGTAAATCACTTAAACGCCCAGATGCCATCTTGGTCATTTCGGCCCATTGGGTAACCCGCGGAGTGTGGGTTACAGCAATGACCAAACCTAAAACCATTCATGACTTTGGTGGATTTCCACAAGCCCTGTTTGATATTCAATATCCAGTGCCCGGTAGTCCAGCGCTCGCAGACCGCGTAAAAGAATTATTGGATGTCCCGGTAGTGCTTGAAGAGAACGAGTGGGGTATTGATCATGGGGCATGGTCTGTTCTGACATACCTTTATCCAAATGCAGATGTACCAGTAGTGCAACTGAGTCTAGATGGCTCCATGTCTGCGACTGAGCACTATGAGCTTGCTAAAAAATTACGACCTTTGCGTGACGAGAATATCTTGATTCTAGCTAGCGGTAATGTTGTGCATAACTTGCGTACCATTCATTGGGAGGACAATGCAACACCTTATCCATGGGCCATGAAGTTCAATGATTTTTTTGTTTCTGAGATGCATGCAAATCATCACAACAATTTAATTCATTGGGAACAGTGCGGTGATGCTGCGCATTTATCTATTCCGACTCCTGAGCACTATTGGCCAGCTTTATATACGCTTGCTCTACAAGAGCAAGGTGAGGCTCCTAAGGTGCTAATTGATGGAGTGGAAATGGGCTCTATTAGCATGCTCACTTTTTCAATCCAATAAATATCGAATATGTGGCTATCTATTTTTGCAATTTTTTTTGGCGCTGGTCTTGGCGCTTTACTAAGAGCGGGCTTTAATCTCGTCACAGTCAGTGTTACCTCAACCCTTCCATTGGGTACTTTTATTTCTAATATGGTTGGCGGATATTTCATCGGCATTGCCGTAGCTTTTTTTGGTAATAACCAAAGCCTCTCCCCTGAATGGAAGCTATTCGTTATTACGGGATTTTTGGGAGGCCTCACCACCTTCTCCAGCTTCTCTGCTGAAGTGGTTGGTTTTATGCAGCGTGGCGAAGTGAGTTGGGCGCTAGGTACTGCGCTCTTACATTTAGCTGGCTCACTCTGCTTAACCTTTTTGGGTATTCTGACTTACCAGGCGCTGAAGTAAGAGTGCATATCTAGCTTACTCGGGCTTAATATTTCCAGCCTTGACTACAGCACTCCATTTTGCAGCTTCTGATTTAATGAGGGCTGCAAAATCGGCAGGGCTACCACCACCAATTTCATTTCCTTGGGAGAGCATTAACTCTCTGAGTTGTGGATCTTTAAGCGCTTCATTAGCCGCCTTATTTAATGTGTCGATAATGGCTTTAGGTGTACCAGCAGGCGCAATAAATCCTTGCCAATTAAGTACTTCAACTTTAGGGTAAGACAGTTCTGCAAAACTAGGTACGTTTGGAAAGAGTGGCGACCTCTTTTTGCTGGTGATAGCAATGGCACGTAATTTATCTGCTCTGATATTGGGAACTGCAGAGTACATCTGATCAAACATCATATCAACGTTACCTGCCATCAAATCAGTCAGTGCAGCAGAGCCACTTTTGTAAGGTACATGAATCATTTGGATGCCAGCATTTTGCATAAACAGCTCGGCTGAGAGTTGATGGCTGCCACCGATTCCTCCTGAAGAGAATGTCAGAGTTCCGGGTTTTGCTTTAGCTGCTGTAACAATATCTTGAATGGTTTTGTATGGCGAATTTGGATTGACTACCAGAATTAGCGGACCCTTTTCTATCAGGATGATGGGAGTAAGCGCAGTTTCTGGGTCATACTTTAAATTTCCAAAAAGCGTTTTGTTTACCGCCATTGGTGCAAAGTTTCCCATGCCAAAGGTGTAGCCATCCGGAGCAGATCTTGCGATAAACTCAGTACCAATATTTCCGCCAGCACCTGGTTTGTTATCAACTACAATCGCTTGCTTGAGAATGACACTCATTTTCTGGGCCAGTTGCCTGCTCCGAGAATCTGCACTGCCGCCTGCACCATAAGGCACTATTAAGTTAATGGATTTGCTAGGGTAGCTATTTTGAGCCTGCGAAGTCAGCGCCAATGAGAGCGCTGCGCCGGAAATAGTCATTCTCAGAAGTGAAGTCAGTTTCATATCAATCCCATTGTTCCAAGGGCTGCGCCCAGTGCAATCAAATATAAAGGATGCCAGCGGGTAAAGACTGTCAAGCCAATAGTTAGTAGAGTCAATCCATAAGCAGCATAGCTACGATTGATTTGCAATGCAATCTGCCACGCAGAAGAAAGCACTAAGCCAATTGCCAGTGCGGCAGCAGCGTACTGAATCGCCTTCTTTTTTTGTTCGTCATTCATACTCAGGATCAGCCTTTGTACAAAGTAGACCAAAATAGATGATGGCCAGGCAATAGCAAAGGTGGCCAGTAGGGCTCCTAGGACTCCTCCAACATGCCAGCCGATCAGAGTGACTGTCATAAAATTTGGGCCGGGAGCAGCTTGAGCAATCGCAAAGTAATCAGCAAAAGTTTGTAGGTCGATCCACCGTTCTTGATAAACCGATAGCTCCAAGAGGCTAGGAAGTAATGCATTGATTCCACCAAAGGCAATCAGAGAAAAAGCAGAAAGCTTTAAGAATAGACTGAAGAGTATGCCCATTACTTGCGAGCTTTCTTGAATGCTAAAAGCAAGGCAAGCGGTGATACAAGAAGAACAACCCAGCCAAGGCCTAGATGGAAGTAGCTTGCGGCTGTCACAGTCAGGGCTACGACTAAAAGCATTGCAGGATATTGAAACTCATCACGCAACATTTTGATGCCGGTGGAAGCAATTAATCCCACGCCCACTGCAGAGATGCCTCTGAGTAGGCCTTGAACGCTTTCTAAATTACTGTAATGCTGATACAAGACTGCTAGCAACATCACAATGCAGATTGGTCCAAGAGTTAGGCCAAGCGCTGCAGCAAAGGCGCCCTTAGCGCCACAAAGACGCGAACCAATGCAGACAGCCAGATTGAGAATATTGGGCCCTGGAACAATCTGACATATTCCAAGAATGGCGCTGAACTCTTCTGAACTGAGTACCTTGTCTTGTTCTACCAGAGTGCGACGAGCCCAAGGCAGCACCCCACCAAAACCAGACATACCGATCTTGCTAAAGGTAATAAATAATTCTGTTGGAGTAAGTGTTTTCAAAAGCGTTAAGGCTGGTATGGGTGGGGCACTGGTTTTTGATCCAACCATGCTTCCAGAGTTTCAGTAATCCCTTGAGAGAACATTTTGAATACAGGCTCCGCGATAAAGCCTAGGTGGGGAGTTGCTAATAAATTTGGGGTGCTACGTAAGGGATCATTCGATGGCAATGGTTCAATATCAAATACGTCAACAGCAGCTTGGCCGGGGCAACCTTTTTTGAGAGCGGCGCATAAGTCGGACATATTAATCAATGCAGAGCGCGAGGTGTTGACCAGAAGGGAATCTGGGCGCATTAAGGCGAGTTGATCAGCGCTGATGAGGCCTTTAGTTCCTGGGCCTGCTACTAAGTGCATAGTAACTACTTTTGATGTGCGTAGTAATTCATCGAGACTGACGGAACTTGCATTTTCAAGTGCGGCGCGCTCTGGAGTCATGTTAGGACTCCAGGTAACAATCTCCATGCCGAATGCCTTGCCAACGCGAGCAACAGCGCTGCCAATGGCGCCAAGACCAAGAACGCCCAAGCGCTCACCGGAGAGCATGGGTAGAACGGAGAGTTCATCGCGCCAGCCACCAGTGCTCACGAGATTATTTTGGCGAACCAATTGTTTTGAAGCGCCCAAAATTAATGCCCAGGTTAACTCGGCAGTAGTCTCTTTTGAAGGGCCACCTGGCGTGCAGGCGATCGGAATATTGCGAGAAAGAAGGGCGGCGCTATCTAGCGTGCCATTTCGCTTACCTGTGAACATCAATAATTTGAGCTTTGGCAGCCTTGCAATCATGGCTTCGTTAAAGGGGGAGCGGTCACGTACGATCGCAATGACATCCGCATCTTTGACTGCCTCATACAAGGCCTCATCTCGCAATGGCTCATGATGAATTGTGAGATTTGAATTTTGCTCTATCCGATCCCATTGAGAGAAGCGACGCAGGGCGCGCTCGTAATCTCCGAGGATGACGATATTCGGTAGTTTGGCCATGATGACTAGTTTCTTCTTTAAGGTGGGTTAGTCGGGAGTACAAAGACTCAATATCTTCTTGAGATCGGGTGCGCTTCCTAGATTCCATAATGCTGCAATAAGTTGAGCAGTTTTTTCTTTGCCAATCACTGGCTCAGTCAAGCTAGTGAACTTTTGCTCTAAATTAGTGTCGCTCATTGGATTCTCAACAGACCCAATTGCATTTTTAACGAAGATGTGGACTTCTCTTCCATCCTTCAGAATCGCTTTGACGTCCACCGATGCTTCGCTAATAGAGGTATCAGTTGTGGCGTTTACTTTTGCGCGTAAGGCAACTACATCAGGACGATTGACAATATCGTCGGCATATTCACCTTCACCTGCTTGACCGAAAATTAAGCCAACGGCACAACCATGGTAGACACTGAATTTACCTTCTAGACCATCTTTAGGTGTTTTCTTGCCAGTTAATTCAAGAACGAGTGGGTGGACGCGTAGTTCAATACGTTCCACTTCCTCTGCTTTAACCCCCTGTGCTTTGAGTTGTGCACACGCATCAATGGCAGGGTGGATCACAATTCCACAAGCGAATGGCTTGTAGGTATTCAACGAAATCTCAAATGATTTACCAAGTTCTCGATCAATCTCTGACCAGTCACATTTAGTTGAAACGGTTTGCATATAGCCACGACCCGCTTCTAAAGCTTTAGGACTAGCAGTAAAGCCATGCTTTGCTAATAGAGCAGAGAGTTGTCCTGCGCGTGCAGCACCGCCTGGGTGAAAGGGTTTTGTCATCGTGCCAAATTGCTCGCGCATACCCACCGGCTGTGATGCTGCGATGCCCAATGCCATAGTGGTTTTCTGGAGATCTAGCCCCATTAGACGTGAGCAAGCTGCAGCAGAGCCCAGCATGCCCGTAGAGCCAGTGATATGCCAGCCACGATGGTAGTGGTCTGGATACATAGCATTACCAACACGGCAAGCAACATCAATCCCTAAAACGAGTGAATCCATTATTTGACGACCTGTGACATTGGTATGTTCACCTAAAGCGAGGATGGCAGAAGCAACAGGTCCTGCAGGGTGTATCACCGTTTTGAGATGCGTGTCATCAAAGTCAAAGGTATGCGAGCTAATGCCATTGATGAGCGCTGCGCCACCCATGTCAACGCGATCCTTTCGGCCAAGAATACTCGCCTGAGGTGCTGGTTGAAATTCGCGGATAGCAGCCAATGAGGATTCAACGCTCTCGTGATTAGCTGCGCCAATTGCGCATCCAAGCCAATTTAAAAAGGTGCGATGCGCTTCATGATCTACCTCACTACTCCAGCCTTGACTGGCATGTGAAGTAACAAACTCAGCCAATATTTTAGTGACTGGTGGCGCATTGAGATCGGCTGCTGCTTGGATAGCGTGGGACATGTTGTTTCCTATTTCTGTAAGTATTGAATTTAGTGAGAGTGAGTAACTTAGTAACTGAATTTATTCCAACTCAATATTGCGTTGTTTGGCAACCTTAGTCCAGCGTGCAATATCTTCTTTAATGTAGCTTTCAAATTGTTGCGGAGACATTGGCATCAGCGTCATTGCTTCATTTGCCATTTGCTCAGCAAATTCTGGTGCGGCCAATACCTTATTTAATTCGACATTGAGTTTTTTAACAATATGGTCAGGTAGGTTTGCCGGTCCTGAGACTCCATACCACTGTTGACCATCAAAGCCGTTGTAACCTAGCTCCTTAAAGGTTGGGATGCTAGGATCTGCTGTACTTCGTTTTTGACCAGTTACTGCCAAAGCCCTGACGCGATTCGATTTCAAATACGGCATAGCGGCATACAGCGTTGGCAGCATGACCTGTGTTTGTCCGGCTAGTAGGTCAGTAAAGGCAGGACCTATACCTCGGTAAGGTATATGCACCATAAAGATGTTGGAAGCAAGCTTGAACTGCTCTACGCCAAGATGGGTAAGTGTTCCGGGTCCCGCTGAGCCATAACTGATTTTCGCTGGATTTTTTTTGGCGTACTCAATAAATTCTTTCAAGTTTTTTACTGGTAAGTCGGGGTTGATGATCAGGGTATTGGGGGTAGCACCAATCATGCCGATTGGTGTGAAATCTTTGATAGCGTCGTAGGGTAATTTGCGAACAGCTGGGTTTGTGCCATGGGTTGCAACATAGGAGATCATGAGGGTATAACCATCAGGACTTGCTTTTGAAGCTGTCTGTGCAGCAATTGTTCCACCACCACCACCGATGTTCTCGACCACAATGGGTTGCCCTAGATTTTTAGATAATCGTTCGGCCACCTTGCGC
>Ga0209088_10000244_pt1 | contig 39631 bp, 34 predicted proteins | sample S_140625_EF_Meta_FD_187324 | JGI IMG/M metagenome (GOLD analysis project Ga0209088, IMG submission 187324) | Freshwater microbial communities from Lake Simoncouche, Canada to study carbon cycling - S_140625_EF_MetaG (SPAdes) (version 2) | ecosystem: Environmental > Aquatic > Freshwater > Lake ... | reverse complement strand
ATTTGCCTTATCGGTACCGGGTTTACCAATAATAAGCATAGGTTCTTCCGTCAGGAGCGCTGCGAGAATCACTTTTTCCAACGGATCGAAACCAAGAACACCAATATTTTTCAGAAACATAGGGAAGAATTTAAGAACAAAAATAGAGGCTTTAATCCTATGGATTGATTTTGACAAGGTTGTTAATTATTTACCGTACCTCTTTATTTATTTACCGTAAGACCATTTTCCTAAAAGAACAGATTCGCCCCTGATATCATATTCATTTCGAGCGTTTTTTAACCGTCCCCTCTACCTTATTTTCCCCTATCTTTGTCCATGCATCAAAGCTCGCTCATGCTGAAAAAAATTCCCATAGGCTTACAGGATTTTCGAAAAATTATCGAAAATGATTTCCTCTATGTGGATAAAACAGCCTATATTCTTGAGGTGGTTTCCAAGCCAGGCACTTATTTCCTGTCCCGGCCCAGACGCTTCGGGAAATCAATCACGGTCTCCTTATTACATGAGCTTTATAACGGTAGCCGCGAGCTGTTTAAAGGGCTTTGGATTGAGGATAAATGGGACTGGAACCGAAAACATCCCGTATTGCATTTCTCACTGACTTCCATTGGTTTCCAAAGCATTGGCCTTCAGTCGGCCCTTCTTCAGGAAATTTCTCTGAAAGCTAAAGAACATAGCATAAGTCTTAGTTCACAGGGTCTGGCTCCCAGATTTCGTGAACTTGTTGTTGCTTTAGCAGCAGGTGGTCAAAAAACAGTTGTATTGGTGGACGAATACGATGCCCCGATGATTCATTATTTGGGTAACAAAATCGAACAAGCAAAAGAAAACAGAGAAGTTCTTCGCGAGTTTTATTCTGTCCTAAAAGATAGTGATGCGTATCTTGAATTAGTTTTTCTCACAGGCGTAAGTAAATTTTCCAAAACAGGTATTTTCTCAGGTCTTAATAATCTAAATGACCTCTCCATGCACCCAAGCTTCGCCAGCATGCTCGGTTATACCCAACAAGAATTAGAGACCAATTTCATCAAAGAAATAGCAGTGGCCTGTACAGTCCTGAACATGCCTCGTACCAAACTACTCGACACAATGAAGGAATGGTATAATGGTTATCGGTTCGAGGAAAATGCCCAAAAAGTTTATAATCCTGTCTCAGTCAATCATTTTTTCTGTAGGAATAAATTTCAGAACTTCTGGTTTGCCACGGGAACACCTACCTTTTTAATTAATCTGCTCAAAAAAGAAGGTGTTTTCGATCTTAATTTGCCGCCAATAAATCCAAATGGCTTAGAAATTTTCGAACTGGAACGTCTTAACCTGGCAGCTATCCTTTTTCAAACAGGTTATCTAACTATACAGGATGTTACGAATGAAGGCTTATTTCAGCTAGCTTACCCCAATAAGGAGGTGCGAGATGCAATGATCGAAGTCCTTATGGAAGGTTTTCTATCTATAAATGTAGAGCGATCCGGTTACCTAGTCTCTCGTTTGCAAAATGCTTTCCACGAAAACGAAGTGGATAAGGCGATGGAAATTCTTCAAGGCGTATTTGCAAATTTGCCTTTTTTCCTTCATGAAAAATACCCTGAAAAATTTTTTCATGCTGCCATCCATCTATTATTTAGCTATATGGGTATTCGCATACACAGTGAGGCTTGCACGTCTGATGGTCGTGTGGACAGCCTGGTTGAAACCGATTCCCACGTTTATATAATGGAATACAAAATTGATAAAAGTCCGCAAGAAGCCATCGGGCAAATACGTAAAAAGAAATACTACCAGTATGCATGGCATCTTGGAAAACCTGTCATCGCGGTAGGCGTTCAATTTTCCAGCAATACAAAAAATATCGTAGCATGGGAGATAGTTCAAATCTAATTTCCTCCTTTAACTTGAACTTTTCAGCATTCTATTACATAAAATAATCAGAGGTTTTGTGCAGCTCCAGGTATGGAACTCGATTCCGGCATAACAAACAGCACTTCTGTTCCTTTCCCTTTTCCCTGTTTTGAATGGTCTGTCAAACCCAGAAAATAGGCCTCACGTCCCATAGAGGTGTTCAATAGGGAAATCCTTTCTTCAATAAGTTGAATGCCTCTCGATATATGTCCGCTCACTTTCTTTCCCGATTCATATCCCATCCCGTTGTCCGTAATCCTTATTTCCAAGCCCCGTTCTGTCTTGTCAATCCTAATCCCAATGACCGGCTGTTTTTCATTCCCTTCCTCAAATGCATGCTCAAATATATTTTCTATGAATGGTTGTAAAATCATAGGCGGCAAAAAGATTTTATGGATATCTACCGCGTCGCTAATTTCCCATAACAACTTTATTTCCGGAAACCGCAATTGCTGTATGGCAATATATTGTTTGATATAATCGAGCTCCTCTTCCAGCAATATACTTTCCTTCGCCGCATTTTCAATGGTCTGCCGTATTAATTTTGAAAAACTGGTAAGGAAATGTAATCCTTCCTGCACGTTATTTTTCAAGAAATAATATTGAATGGTATTCAGTGCATTAAAAGTAAAATGTGGATTCATCTGCGATCGCAACGCTTCCATTTTTGTTTCCAAAATTTTTTGCTGCAGTTCATTTTTTTCCTGTTCTTCCGCTCTGATCCTATTTATCCTATTTCTGGCAATTAAAACAATGCCACCAATAAGAAGCAGAAGCATTAAAAGTCTGAACCATAAGCTAGCCCAAAATGGAGGTAATATCTCAAGATTCAATTGGGTGGAAGTATAGAATTTACCGGTCGACAGATTCTTACCCTGCAATGAAATTTGATATTTACCAGGAGCCCAGGCAATGACCTGAAGGATACCTTCCGGTTCAAAACTAGACCAACCATTATCCCCTCCATTTACCAAATACCGATACGATGCCTTTCCACCTTTGTAAATGTCATGGGCATAAAACTTGATTTCCAGTGCTGCCAAATTATAAGGAACTTTAATGTAGGATTGTTCCTTCAGGTTCAATAAATCATTCCCCTGCCTGACCGTATTCGTTTTTAAATATTCAATACTTTTAATCTGTATCTTTTCATCTTTAACCATCTTATGATTTAAAATTGAATTTAAATTTAAAGAAAACAGATAGCTATCTGATAAAACCCAAAGCAGGTCTTTTTCATCTATGAAGGCATCCTTGAACTGTAATGATGGCAATCCTTCCTCATAATTTAAAAAATGAATAACCTTATCATTTTTTAAAATATTAATTCCCCTATTTGTCCCAATAATTAAATAATCGCGAAAACACTTGTGGAACAAGATAGATGTTCCATTAAAATCAATATTTGGAATCAACTTTTTCTCTACAACCAGGCTATCATCTCCATATTTACCCACTATCCAAATTCTGCTATCCCTCTCATTTAAAATAATCTTTTGATCTTTGCTTATATCCATATCGGAGAAATTTTCCCCTAAAAAGTGCCTCCGTTTTTTAATCAGGCGATTCCCCACTTCCTGCCAGTGAAACAAGCCTTCCGTGAAGGATGAAAACCAGATATCTTTCCCGTTTTGAATCATCCTGGTTAAGTTACGGGGAGTGTCCGATTTGAAAGAATACAAAGTATGTTTATCGGGCCGGGGAATGTCTGGAAACAGATACATGCTACTGTAGGTAATACTATATATTAATGTATTATTCGTTGTTTTTAAAACATGCCCACCCTCTTCAAAATCAAAAAAATCAATCTCGAAATCTTTTGACAGCCTAAAAATACCAAAGGTAGCTGAGACCCATAGCTTGCCATCATTTCCATTCATAAACTGATTTACCCGAAAACCCTTTGTGGCAATAAATTCAGCTTTCATTTTATCAAAAATATTAAGATCGGGATTCTGTGTCCAGCTATAAGCATTCTCAGGGTGACGTTTAGCAAAATCTAATAATTCCTTTTTTAGTTCCTCTGCCTTATAATGTTTTACCAGTTTATTGTTGTCGTAAACATATATATTATCCTGGGCACCTAACCACAATCGGCCATATTGATCTTTAAATATTGCGTTATAAATGATTGGTTTTTCACTCGATGAAGGATTTGGGAAAATGTCTATTTCCTTATTTAAATTTATCACAACAATACCTTTATCGAGGGTGCTTATCCATAATTGCTTTTCTACCTTATCATAAAAAACAGACCAACAAAAAGTGGATGGCAATTTCCATTCCAGTGTTAAATCTGTCAAATACTTACCATCATATTTATATAAGCCTCCTTTGGCATCTGAAACATTCCAGCTTGCCATATAAACATCATTTCCTTCGCCCTTTTCCATTGCCCAGATCAACGGTGCTTTCATTGAATCTAATCTTTCAAGATGGTTATTAAAAACTTGCAAGCCATTCATACTGGTAGCAACGACAACCTGATCTTGATTATGAATGGACGAAAGAAATTTGGTAAAATGACCCATCCTATACTTGTTTTCCAATCGATTGGGCTTATTATTTTTAGTAGTTAAAACGGCCATTCTAGAATAATGATTCGTCACATAGATGGAATCCTTCCACTCTGAAATATCCATCACCATAGTAGCATCAATATTGGGACGCATCCCGATATTGTCAAAGGAGAAGCCGTCATAAATACTTAAGCCATTTTCGGTCCCAATAAAAACGCGGTCCATTTTTTTTGAATAATACACCTTTCTTACCTTATTTCCGGCAAGCCCATTGGAGGTATTATAATTAGTAAAGGATTTGCCATTATATTTTACTACCCCTTTACCATAGGCACCAAACCATAAATTACCAAAACCGTCTTCTGTGATACTCCATACTTCATTAGCTACTAATCCATTGGATTCATTAAAGACAAAAAAGGTTTTCCCATCATAACGAACCAATCCACTTTGCGTGCCAATCCAGATCAACCCCTTGGAATCTTTGAACACACATCTGACCATGTTACTTGGCAATCCATTATCAATATTAAATTCCTTGAAAGGGGGGCGCTGAGACCATAATGGAATATTCAGACAAACAATTAAAATAATCAGATATTTACCCATTTCAATGGCTTATATTTTTTAGTATTTGCAATACCTTTTCGTTATTCCTATAGGATACCTCCAGCACCATATTATTTATCAAAGTGATTTTATATCCATTACTTCTTGAATATTTTAAAATATGATTTTTATTAACTAAATAAGATTTATGAATTCTACAAAAATGATCGCCCAATATCAATTCAATAGATTTCAATGTTTTAGCCATAATCAACTCTTTCCCCGACGTCAAATATATCTTTGTATAATTTATCATGCCTTCACAATAAAGAATAAGGTCTTTGTTTTCAAAAGTATATCCGGAAGGTGTTGGGATAATTAATTTATTTTTAAGTATAGAACTTTCCTCAAGCTCAGGATTTGCCTCAGGAAGAACATTTGTTTGTTGTTTTGATATGAAATGATTTTGAAGTCTTTTCAGCATTTCAGAAAGGTCGTTCAAAGCAATAGGCTTCAGAATATAATCGAAAGCACCCCTTCTTATTGCTTTTATGGCATGATCCTTATGGGCAGTCGTAAATACTACTTCAAACGATCGGGGCTCTTCAAAATGATTGAAAAGATCAAAACCATTGATACCTCTCAACTCAATATCTAAAAAAACCAGCTGCGGCTGGTATTTATGAATTAGGGAAACACCATGTTTAACATTGGAAGCTTCTCCTAAAACATTGACTTTATCACCAAAAAATTGTTCGAGCAATGAAGTCAAAACCTCCCGCGCTAGTTTCTCATCTTCTATAATAATGGCTGACAACATATATTAGATTTTTAACTTAAATGGAAAATTATATTGATACTCTTAAATATAGGTTGAATTCACGTTATACCAATGCCACAAGGCCATATTTTTATTAACCGTATGGTTTAAATTATTAACCGTAGATCAATATCATGATGCCTTTAAAAAAATATGTCCAATGAAACTTTCTTAATAAAAGCCTAATCCATAAAAGCCTGGTAAACCAGTTGGCGCAAACGACCATGATATTCCCAGGAGAAATTTGATTCCTGAGACATAAAGATGGCGATTACATTTTCTTTAGGATCAATAAAGAAATGAGTATTGTAGGCTCCTTCCCAATAAAATAATCCTTCGGAACCAGGGAATCTTGTTGCGGCGACGTCTGTTACCACGGCAAAACCGTAACCAAATCCCTCTCCAGGTCTGATAAACATATTACCTGAGTGGTTTGCTGTCATCAGCTCAATGGTTTTTCTGCTTAGCAGTTGTTTGCCATTAAAAGAACCACCATTCAACAACATCTGGCAGAAATTAGCGTAATCTCTTGCTGACGAATATAATGCATTAACGCCGCTCCAAAGTTTAACCCCTTGTTTAGGCGGCTGATTGGCGGCGAGGGAAATTTTTTCTCCTTTCGTATGAACTTTTACTATTTTATTAAGGTCTGCGTCTGGCACATTATAAAACGTCTGATTCATATTCAGTGGCTTGAAAACGCGCGTTTTAAGAAATTCGTCGGTAGAAAGGCCCGAAAACTTTTCAATCAAAGCAGAAAGTATATCTGGCCCAGCGCTATATCGCCATTGTTTACCCGGTTGACCATAGAGCGGAAAAGAAGAAATTTTTGACACTCTACCTTGAATATTGGGGTATAACTGGATAAAATAATTTGCCATAAATTCCTTTTCAAACTTGTCAGAACCAAGTCCGTGGGTAAGACCGGAAGTATGGCTAAGTAATTGGGAAATAGTCATTTCCGATTGTAGAGAGTCTGTTTCCCCTTTAATTCCATCTTCCCGGTTTTTTATGACCCTCACATTTTTAAATTCGGGAATATATTTAGAAACAGGATCAGACAGTAAAAATTTCCCTTCTTCGTAAAGCATCATAAAAGCGACTGTGATGATTGGCTTCGTCATGGACTGGATATAAAATAAATCGTCCTTTTCCATAGGTAATTTAGCTACCGCATCCTTAAAACCCAGTGCTTTGTGTTGCACCAACTGACCGTCTTTTATGATTAAAGTAACAGCCCCAGGAATATTCCCTTTTGCTACTTCTGACATTACAAAATCGTCTAATCTGGTTAAACGTTCCGCTGAAATGCCTGCAACTTGTGCAGAAATAGTTGAGAGGAACCCTAAAGTTACTACTCCCAGTAAAAGTAATTTTTTCATAAAGCAAGATTTAATAAAGGACTCTGAACCAAATTGTTTCTTCAATATCTTTCATTTCAGCGAGCAGATTATCAGGATATTCTGTATCGACATCGGTGACAACGTAGCCTAAAGAACTGGTTGTTTTTAATGATTGCGCTAAGATATTGATATGATGTGAGGCAAAAATCTGATTGATTCTTGCGAGCACATTGGGTACATTTTTATGAATATGCAAAAGCCGATGAGCATTTTTGACAGCGGGCACAAACAGATTTGGAAAATTGAGTGAGCCCATGGTGTTACCAGAATTGAGGTATTCTGTTATTTTCTCTGGAATAAACCGAGCTCTGTCCATTTCTGCTTCCAGGGTATTGGCAGAAATACCGTCAGAAAACAGAACGCCATCAAAAGCTTTGATTTTATCTAACCAGGTTAAAGCATTTGGCGAAAGTTTATCGGGATTCAGGTCGAGGGCACAATTAAAAGAAGGATTTTCGACCAGATGGTGATAAAGTGCTTCCAGTTTAACTGCTTCGATATTTCCACAATAAAGCACTGCGGCGGTCGGTTTCAGCGAGTTGAAAAAGGATTCCCCGAAAAAATGTTTATTTTCAGTAAGCTCACTGACATGAATAGAAATAAAATCCACCTGCATTAGCAGGCTATCCAACTGGCTGCATTTTTTACTATTTCCAAGGGGAGATTTATCGGCAATATCAAAAAACAGGACCTCCATGCCCAGATTTTCGGCTAAAACACCCAGCTGTGAACCGATTTTACCGTAACCAACGATACCCAGTTTTTTCCCTCTAATCTCGTGGCCTAGTTTTCCTGCTCCACCTCTACTTAAGGCAAGCATATTTCCCAGGGTAAACTCACCCACTGAACGCACATGACTGAAAGGAGCGTTAAAAACGGCCACGCCATGACTGGAGCAAGCGTCCATATCAATTTTTGAGGCATCGGAACTAAAAACGCCGAGACTAATCAGACGTTTTGTATTTTTCAAGAGATCCTTTGTTATTTTTTGGCTGGAAGTCAGCCCGAGGATATTCACCGTTTTTAATTTTCCTGCTAATTCCTGATCGTCCAGAGGTCTGTCAATCATTTCCACCTGATAACCCTCCTTTTCGAAAGCGAGCGCAGCATCCTTATTAACACCTTCGAGTAAAAGAACCTTAATTCTTGTTTTTGGGTAAGAAAGGCTTCTGGCCAGATTCAACTCGTACAAAATTTCATCGACGGTAGAGGCAAAGTGGTCTGCCTCTTTCTTCACCTTTTCGCGCTCCACGTTTTCAGTAAAGAGATAAAATTTATTGGCATAACCAGCCTTCCATATTTCAAGATCATTGGCACCATCCCCGATGACATAAACGTCACCATTCAGATGTAGATCTTTAATAACCAATGATTTTCCCCCATTTCGCGAAAGTGGATTTTCCGTATCGAACCCAATGATATTTCCCTCATCATCATAAACGAACGTATTGGCATACACCTTTTCGGGTAAGAGACCATAAGCTTCAATAACGGGAACAATAAACTCTTTAAAACCATTAGAAACCACATAAACGGTATCTTTAAGGGCTGCGAGATGTTTTTGGTTCCTTTCAAAGGAGGGAGAAATCTGTGTTTTCAGCCTTTCGGCCAAATGTTGTATATCATCTTTATTTGCCTTCAGTAAATCTAGTCTCTGGGTAAGGGACTCGCGAAAATCAAGTTCACCATTCATACCCTTATTGGTAATTTCATGAATGGCCTGCACCACCGCATCTTTTCTGGAAGAATGCGCCAGGACAATTTCAGCCAATATATCTAAGGCTTCCACGCGAGTGAAAGTACTATCAAAATCGATAATAAAGTAAGGATTCTTCTGCATGATGCAAAAATACAATCTTTTTTGAGGAGTAAAAGAAAAAAGGCATTGCAGCTCATTAAGAACTACAATGCCTTTCAAATCATTTTACCAAAAAATCGGTTAATTAATAACCAGGATTTTGCGGTTTAAGATTTGGGTTATTTTGCATTTCCGGAACCGGAAGAGGCAAAAGAAGATGTTTTTGCTGTAACTTTTGGTTAGAGCTTAAGTTTGTATGACCTACGAACTCATCGAAACCTTTAGTGTTTTCGTTGAATGCTTTACGCAAGCGAACCATATCAAACCAGGTAATTTGCTCAAAGCAAAGCTCATGCCAACGTTCTTTCCAAACCAATTCTCTAAAAGAATTTGCATTAAAGGTACCTAAAGCGGGGGTAGTTAATTGAGCTCTGTCACGGATACGTTTTAAGGCATCATAAGCAGCTTGAGTTGGTCCACCTACCTCGTTTTGCGCCTCTGCATAAATAAGTAATACTTCCGCATAACGAATTTGAGGAACATTTAAATTATCATTTCTTGAACCAGCTACACCAGCAAAGCCATTTGCAGTTTGGTTGAAATGTTTAAACACGTAAGGAGCACCCAGTTCAAAAGGAGCACCATTTCCATTAGTGAAATAGCTGGTATAGAAATAACCCTCTTGATTTTTCGCTCTTAAATCGCCTGCTTCGTAAGACTTATAAAAAGCCGAAGTTGGCACAGAACTACCTGTTCCACCAGGACCGTTGAAAGTTACTGGTTTGAAGTTAGGGAAGAAGTTACCCATAGGGTTACCTGCCACACTCGTATTGTACTGAATCATAAATAAATGTTCCAATTTATTTTTAGTACTTTCTCTATGAACATCATAGTAAGTAGTAAAGAGATTGATGACACTTGGATTACTATTTGCGTAAGTAATTACTTCAAAAGCTTTATCAGCGGCTAATTTATAGTGAGAAGCGCCTTTTTTCAAAGGGAATCCAGCCATCGTAAGATAAACCTTAGCTAATTGCGCTTTTATTGCAGCTGAGCCAACTCTTCCTGAAGCGTCCATCCAAGGTAATCCAGCAGCTTCAGCAGCCACTAAATCATCTACGATTAACTTATATACGCTTTCAACAGAAGCACGAGAAGGATTAAAATCTTCAGAAGAAGCCGTTTGAGGCTTAGAAATCAAAGGAATATCTCCCCACAATTGCACTGCCGTAAAGTAAGCAGAAGCACGAAGGAATTGGGCCTCACCTAGAATACGCTTTTTCTGCGCTGCATCCATTGGTGTAATGGCAGGCACTTTTTCTATTACTTGATTTGCCTGCGCAATAACCCTATATAAACCAATATAATAGTTACGAATATGGATAGTAAATCCATCGTGAACTAAACCATAAAGGTTATTTAAATCGGAATTTTGAGCTGTTTCTGTTGTTGAAGTACCTGTCATCGCTTCTAACAATTGCCAGTTGGCAGAGAAGATACCGGCACCGTTACCCATGTGACGAAGATCAGCATAAACAGAAGCAATAGCAGCTTCGGCGTGGTCCGGAATGGTATAAAAACTTTCCGGCGTAAGATTTGAAGGAGCTACTTCGGTTAAAAACTCAGTACAACCCATTTGTACAACAACAAAAAGGAGTACCCAAAACCGTTTAGCTGCACTTGATATATTTTTTATTTTCATGACTTTCAAAAATTTTAAGATATCCAATTTAGAATGCAACTTGAGCACCAATTAATAATACGGTTGGTTTTGGATAGTTATGCCAAATCATACCTTGAGAGAAAGCACTGTTTCCACCTCCCTGGTTTGTAGGCGTAACTTCCGGGTCGCCGATAATTTTATCGGATACGATAAGGAAGAAGTTCTGAGCTGAAGCATATAAACGTAGTTTGCTCAAACGCAATTTGCTTAAAGTTTCTGCTGGGAAGTTATAACCAACCAACAAGTTTCTGCCTCTTAGGAAAGAACCGTCCTTAATCCACCAAGTATCTACATTGGTAACATAACCCGCTCTGGTATCGCGAACTTCTGCAATCATCGTATTTTGATTCGTTGGCGTCCAGGCATTTAACACAGAACTATAGCTATTTGCCAATGCTTGACGGTCTTCACTTGGGTGAAGATTCATTAACATAACTTCATTGCCATAGCTATATTGTAAATCTAAGGTAAGGTCTAGATTTCCAAATCTAACCGTATTAGATAAAGTTCCCCAGAAATCAGGGGTACCATTTCCGATGATACTACGGTCAGCATCAGTAATTGCATAATCACCATTGAAATCTTTGTATTTAATGTCCCCTGGCAAAATAGTCAAACCGTTTCTATAAGAAGTGAATTTAGCAGCTTCCGCTCTTTCCGCTTCACTCCAGATACCTAAACGAGTTAGGCCCCAAAAAGAACCAACAGGTTCGCCAATACGGATAATATTTGTTGGATTAGTAAAGTTAGGTCCACCTACGTTGAATATATCAGAAGGCGTTGCTAAAGTCAATACTTTGTTCCTATTTGCAGAAATATTAAAGAAAGAAGTCCACTGGAATTTATCTTTATCCACAATAGTTGCATTCACTGTAAATTCTATCCCTTGATTTTCCATAGAACCTACGTTACGACGAATGGTTGTATAACCACTAGAAGAAGGCACTGGAGCATCGAGAAGCATATCGGTAGTTAAACGATAGTAGTAATCAAGTTCAAGGTTTAAGCGATTATTAAACAAACCAAGTTCAACACCTATGTCTGTTTGAGCCGTCTTCTCCCACTGTAAGTTTGGATTTGCCAAACGAGAAATACCAGTACCTGAAACACGTGTATCACCTATGACGGTTGCATAGTTAGAAGACAACAACGAAAGAGAAGAGTAAGCAGGAATTTCAGAGTTACCTGTCAAACCATAACTCGTTCTAACTTTTAAATTGGAGATAACAGAATTTCCTTTCAAGAAATCTTCCTCAGAAACTCTCCAGGCTAAGGCACCAGAAGGGAAGAAGGCAAATTTTTCATTCGCACCGAATTTAGAGGATCCGTCACTTCTACCTGTAACGGTAACTAAATATTTGTTCTTTAAGCTATAGTTAACCCTTCCAAAATAAGAATTGAACGAAAACTGAGCCGCATCAGAGCCCACGCCGCCAATAACACCCGCTGCACCCAAATTGTTAAATCCGAAGTAATCTGTAGCAAAAGTTCTTGAGTTACCAGAGATACCAAAGACATCTGTCTGCTGCCAGGAAACTCCTAACAATGCATTGATATTGTGAATCTTATTGATTGACTTGTTATAAGTCAGGTAATTTTCCAACGACCAGAAAGTTTCCTTTCTGTTAGAAACAGAAGCTTCTCCTCTGTTTGCAATAGCCAATGTCCTCGTTTGAGATTGATTGTTTTCCTGCGTTTGAATATTAACACCTGCTACTGATTTAAATTCAAGACCTTTTGCCAATTTGATATTAGCATAGAAACTACCTAAGGTAGTTTGGGTATTCAATATAAACTGACGACCATATAGACGGTGAACAGAGCTAAAAGTACCTTCAGCAAAAGGGAAATCTCTGTTGTTTGCATAAGTACCGTCCTCATACTTTACAGGAAGGAATGGGAAATCTTCTACAATCTGACGAGAAACCGCGTCATTTACATCTGAAAGTCTTTCAGCCTGGTTGTTATAAGATAAAGTTCCTCCCACTTTTAACCATGGCTTAATCTGATCATCGATAGTAAAACGACCAGAGTAACGCTTCATATAAGTAGTCTTGATTAAGCCCTGATCATCGCGATAGCCCATAGAGAAAGCATATTGCGTGCGCTCATTACCACCATTGAAACCTAAATTGTGATTTTGAGATAAACTAGCCTGCGTTGATTCTTCAAACCAGTCAGTATCAAACTTAGGACTACCATCAGCATTCCATACACGAGGATCAATACGGCGAAGTTTTGGATCAAGATAAGCCCATTTACCAGCTTTCCAACCAGTCGGGTCATATTTTTCCATATTCCTCCACGCTAAATCTTCTACAGCAACATACTCTGCCGCGTTCAATACATCAGGCTTATTAGGTCCTGTAGTGTTAACACTCATGTCCACATTATAAGACACTGTACCCTCACCTGCCTTACCTTTTCTTGTGGTAATAAGGATTACACCGTTGGCACCTCTGGCACCATAAATAGCGGTAGAAGAAGCATCTTTCAGTACCTCAACAGATACTATATCATTTGGATTGATATAGTCAATCGCGTTTGAGAACTGATTCTGAGTACCCTGAGGTAACATAACTCCATCAACCACATATAACGGGTTGTTAGAGGAGTTGATAGAACTAAAACCACGAACACGTACTGTAGTACGACCACCTGGACGACCAGAGTTGTTGTTTACCTGTACACCCGCCATTCTACCGGCAAGCGCCTGGTTTAAAGAAGGGCTTGGACGCTCAAGAAGGTCATTTTCCTTAACCGAACTTACCGAACCCGTTAAATCCGATTTTCTCTGCGTACCGTAACCAATGACTACTACTTCAGAGAGTACTTTTGAATCGGGAGATAGGGTTACGTTAATAACGGTTTGGTTATTAACGACAACATCTTTCGATTCGTAACCGAGATAGGTAAACGACAAAACGCTGTTTGCACCGGCTACTTCAATGCTGTACATACCATCTAAATCAGTGGTGGTACCTTTTGAAGTTTCCTTAACAATAATGTTAACACCGATAAGGGCTTCCCCCTTTTCGTCTGTAACCTTTCCCTTTACGGTCTGACCTATTGCTGTTGTCATCCAACCCAGGGATAACAAACAAGCAACAAGTATTGCCGTCATTTTAGGGTAACTTTTTGTTTGCATAAATACAATTGTTTTTAGGTATTTATAAAATATTTTATAAGCCAAGATAATAATATTTATTTGCTAATTGCGAAAAATCATTGTTATTATTTGATGAATTCCTTGTAAACAAAATAAGTGCCTGAAAATAGCTTTACTTTCAGGCACTTAAATATATAAATAAACAGATGTTTATCAGCTCGGATATTTCCAGGGTGCTCTATAATCTCTTTGTAACAATTTATTGGCTTCCTTATCGCCTACAATGAAATCTTTTTCATGATTCCATTCAATGGATCTACCCAATTTTGCTGAAAGATTCCCTAATAAAGCCATATTTGTAGCATGTCTTCCATGGACAATATCTGCGTGAGGTCTCTTCCCCGTTGGGATGCACTGCAAGAAATCCTGCCAAACCAAATTGATATTTTGCTGATCGGGGTCATTCAATTGAGCAGATTCTCTAAGTATTTCCTTTTTACTATCATTTGGATAAAAGGTCCAGCCTTTTAACCAGCCGAGATGTAAAACACCTTCAGACCCATAAAAATAAACGCCTACATTTTCCCCTTGTCTTTCCGGGTGATTACTTAACAGGGTATGTTCCCATTCAAGGATAAAGGATTCAAATTCATAAACAACCGTTTGTTCTTCGGGTGCATTTGCCAAAGAAAGCCTGATATCTGATTTTTCAACGGAATATATCTTTTTAGGCATAATTTCCTCTGTCCACCATAGAATCTGGTCAAACCAGTGCGGACCCCAATCGCCCAAATTACCATTGGCAAATTGCATGTAATGTCTGAATCCTCTGGGATGAATACCGGGATTATACTGGACCATTGGTGCTGGGCCACACCAGAAATTCCAGTCCAATCCTTTTGGCGGCGCCATTTCTTCCTCCTTTTTTCCTAACCCCTGATTATAGTGGACAAAAGCTTTAACTTTATAAATATTTCCTACTTTCCCCGATTTTAAAAATTCATGAGCACTCACATTATGTGGAGAATATCGCCTGTGAAAATCGACGATACAAACCCTTTGATTATCCCTGGCTGCTTTTTCAATAGCGGAACCTTCTTTTACGGTATGCGAAATAGGTTTTTCAAGAAATACGTGCGCGCCATTTTTCATTGCTTCAATAGCGATTAAAGCATGCCAGTGATCAGGTGTTGCGTTAATAACTATATCTGGTTTCTCTTTTTGAATGCATTCCCTAAAATCGTTATAGGTTTTAGGCCGGTCATTTGTTAATTTATCAACCTCAGCTTTACATTTAGTCAATTGGTTATCATCCACATCACATAAGGCTACGACTTCTATTTGGCCTGTTCTTAACCCTTCCCTGAGAATATTTAATCCCCACCAGCCACTGCCAATGAGCACGGTTTTATATTTAGACGGTTTAAAAGGAATGAGATATGGCTGGGCAAAAACTGCGGCACCGGCCAAACTGGCTTGTTGTAAAAATACGCGTCTTTTCATAAGGGTAAGAGGTTTTTAGATAAACGGACATGCAATACGAAGGTTAATTTAATCATTTTAAAATACATTTCAAAATATCGGCGTTAAAAAGTCCATTTTAAATCAGAATGGTAATAAAAAACTAACTTATGTTCTAATTATGTGTAAAAAAACACATAATCGGAACTATTTATTGGAAATACGTTAAAATGGGGTAACTTTAGATTGTGATAAAATCTTAATATATGTTCTTTGAAAGAAAATTATATCCAGAACTTTTAAAATGGAAAATCGGGAAATACAGAAAACCCCTTATTCTTCAGGGAGCGAGACAAACGGGTAAAACTTCATTAATTAAACATTTTGGAGCCACTCAATTTCTTGAAACAGCCTATTTCAATTTTGAAGAAAGACCAGAATTAGGACAAATTTTCAAGGATACTAAACAAGTGGATCGCATACTGCACAATTTATCCATGATCTATGGAAAAAAAATAGATAGTAGCACGATGTTAATTGTGTTTGATGAGATACAAGCCTGTGAGGAAGCTTTGAATGCCTTAAAATATTTCAGTGAAAACGCCCCTGAATATGCCATCATTGCGGCAGGGTCGTTGTTAGGTATTAGTCTGGGTTCCCACAAATCCTTTCCTGTTGGCAAAGTTGAATTTTTACAATTAAACCCCTTGACTTTTTTTGAATATTTGAAGTCTAAAAATCTGTCTTTTTGGCATTATGCTCAAACGACAAGCGAAAGTTTAGAAGCATTATTACCAGGTTTTTTTGTTGAATTTATTGATCACTTTAAAACCTATATGATTTGTGGAGGCATGCCAGAGCCAGCGTTGCGCATGGTGGAGACCATGGATATTTACGAAGTGGAGAAAAGTATGAACCAAATACTGGGTGCTTATGCTTTAGATTTTTCAAAACATGCAGAAAAGACGGAGTCACTCCGTATCAGATATGTCTGGGAAGCTATTCCAGCTCAACTGGCAAAGGAAAATAAAAAATTCATTTACCAAACCATCCGTCAGGGTGCCAGGGCACGGGAGTTTGAGATGGCCATTGAGTGGTTGGAACAAGCCGGATTGATACACCGGGTTCCCCTTTGCAAAAAACCTTCTTTTCCTCTATCGTTTTACAGCGACCTTTCCGCATTTAAAATCTATATGCTTGATGTTGGGTTATTGCGTATGCAAACAAGGCTTGATCCAATCATATTTAAAGAAGGACATCGGCTTTTTACTGAATTTAAAGGCGCATTATCTGAAAATTACATTTTACAAAGTCTTACGGCACAATTTGATGGATTGATAAGTTATTGGACGTCAGATGGAAAAGCAGAGGTAGATTTTTTATTGCAGTATAGAGATATGATTATTCCGGTAGAAGTAAAATCGAGCGATAATGTAACAAGTAAAAGTCTTTCTTTTTATGCAAAGGAATATTCTCCTCGGTTAAGGATTCGATTTTCACTAAAGAACCTGGAATATAGCCCGGACGGGTTATTGAACATTCCTATTTTCCTGGCTGACCACACGCGGAGCTTCATTGATGAAATAATAAAAAAAGGCCTCTGATAAAACCAGAGACCTTTTAAATTGGCGGTCCGGACGGGACTCGAACCCGCGACCCCATGCGTGACAGGCATGTATTCTAACCAACTGAACTACCAAACCGTTTGGGCTTTTCAAAGCAAAACCCCAGCTTTATATATTGGAAGCCGACTTAAAGAAACCTAAGTTTCCAGCGACTCAACGTTACCGCTTCATAATGAAGCAGTAGCGGTCCGGACGGGACTCGAACCCGCGACCCCATGCGTGACAGGCATGTATTCTAACCAACTGAACTACCAAACCAATATCATAATGCCTTTGCACTAAGAGATTGCAAAAATAGAATCATTTATCGAAATTATCAATACTTATGAGAAAAAAAGAAAAAAAAAATATTAAAAGGAGAGGAGTTAACATGATTTACTAATTTTGTATCGCCTTAAGGCACTAAAATACTTGTTCATCAAAAATCCATAGGCTATGATTTTCTTGGAATTCGAAAAACCTTTAGCATCGCTATACGAGCAATTGGAAAAACTGAAAGAAATTGGGGAAGCAGGCGATATTGATGTCAGTACGCAGATAGGCGTATTCGAGGAAAAAATTTCTGAGAAGAGAAAAGAGATATATAGTAATTTAAGTGGTTGGGAGAGGGTACAACTTTCTAGACATCCGGAGCGACCTTACACGCTGTTTTATACGAATAAAATGTGTGAAAGGTTTATTGAATTGCATGGGGACAGGCATTTTCAAGATGATAAAGCCATTGTAGGCGGTTTAGCCACTTTTGATGGGCAAACCGTTGTGATTATTGGTCACCAGAAAGGAATTAACACCAAGATGCGTCAATACCGTAATTTCGGTATGGCAAATCCTGAGGGATATCGAAAAGCCCTGAGATTAATGAAATTGGCTGAAAGATTCAATTTTCCTGTAATTACTTTAATTGATACACCTGGCGCATATCCAGGAATTGAAGCAGAAGAAAGAGGACAGGCAGAGGCTATCGCTAGAAATCTTTTTGAAATGGCACAACTTCGGGTGCCTATTATATGTGTTATCATCGGAGAAGGAGCCTCCGGTGGCGCCATAGGTATTGGACTTGGCGACCGGGTTTTTATGCTGGAAAATACCTGGTACTCCGTTATTTCTCCTGAATCGTGCTCTTCCATCCTTTGGAGGAGCTGGGATTATAAAGAACAGGCAGCTGATGCCCTTAAATTAACAGCAGATAATATGTTTGCTGCTGGTTTAATAGATGGAATTATCAAAGAACCTATCGGCGGAGCTCATTCTAATCCCGATGAAATGGCTGAACTTTTAAAAATAAAAATCGTGGAGGCTTTGGCGGAAATTCAGCCCAAAGATCCAGATGTTCGAATTCTGGAGAGAATTGAAAAATATAGCAAAATGGGGGTTTATGACGAAGTTTTCGACATACCAGAACCCGCTGAAATCCCAGTAGCAACCAAGTCTTCAAAGAAAAAGTAAACTTGTTATCATGCAGATTTGGCAGAATTTTAAAAAAAATCAGTTAGCAAAAAGTTTGAACAAAGGACTTATCCTTCGTTCTAAACGTATAAATGCTAATACTTTATCCTTCATATCAGCCAAATCAGTTGCTTTTGTATTTAATGCGGAAGACCCCGATTTTATTATGGGCATTGAAAAGTATGCCGAACAATGTAAAAAGAAAGGAAAAGAGATTTTTCTTTTAGGTCTGAATATGAAGTCTAAAGAAATTTTAGATTTTCCCTTTCCCTGCCTGAATAAAAAAAATATAGACTGGGCAGGAAGACCCTTTGGGACAATTATCGATGAATGGTTAAACAGACCTGTCGATGTAGTGATCCATGTCTCTGCCCTAGGTGAAGAAGCTCTTGAATATATAACTGCCCTGACACCCGCTGGACTGCGAGTAGGACCTGTAACACTTCAAACCAGTTGCTATGATCTTATGCTCGATGTTCCAGCCAATACCACACCCCAATCATTTTTTAAACAAATGGAAAATTTATTAGGTAAAATACAAGTCAGGAATGAACCAACCATCCTTTAATGGCACTGGCGTTGCCTTAATCACGCCATTTAAAAAGGAGGGTATCGATTTTGATGCCCTTGAAAATATTATCGAACATACGCTGAAAGGTGGTGTTGATTATCTTGTTTCTTTGGGAACTACCGGTGAAGCCATCACCCTTTCCAGTCAGGAGTGCCGGGAAGTACTCACTTTTACAAAAGATATAGTAAAAGGCAGAGTTCCTTTGGTCGCTGGCCTTTTTGGAAGCAACTGGACTGCCTTACTAAAACAAAGAATCCAAAGTTACGATCTGGAAGGCTATGATGCTGTTATGTCCAGTAGTCCTGCCTATAATAAACCTCCTCAAGAAGGAATTTATCAGCATTATATGACAGTTCAGGAGGTTTCTCCCCTTCCCATTATTCTTTATAATGTGCCAGGTAGAACAGGGTCAAATATGTCTGCTGATACCATTTTGCGATTAGCCAGAGATTCTCAAAAATTTATAGCTGTTAAAGAAGCCTCTGGAAATATGGCGCAGGTTATGCAATTACTAAAACATAAACCTGACCATTTTAAAGTCATTTCTGGTGACGATGCACTCACCGTTCCTATGATGGCCTGTGGAGCCGTTGGTGCTATCAGTGTTATTGCCAATGCGTTACCCGCTGCTTTTTCCCAAATGGTTGATCTTGCCAGTAAAAATTTATTTACAGAGGCTACTGCTTTAAGTAACCAAATGCTTGATATTCATGACTGGCTTTATGTAGAAGGAAATCCGGTCGGCATAAAAGGTGCCTTGGAATTACTGGGTCTTTGTGAAAGAGATGTCCGATTGCCTTTAGTTCCTCTCTCGAAAAATGCCTTGGATAAATTGGAAATTGAATTAAAAAAGGCGAAGTTTCTGTAATGAAGGTACAATTAAAAGCAAATGCTTTATCCCATCTGACAGATGCCAGATATTTTGCCTCCATGGAGGTAGACTGGATGGGGTTTAATCTGGATCCATTGGCTGAAAATGCTTCCAGTCCGCAATTTGTGAAAGCTATTCGGGATTGGATCAGCGGGCCTGCATTTATAGGTGAATTTAATTATGCTTCCGCATCGGAGATTTTATCTATTACAGAAAATGCGGGACTTGATACCATACAACTTGGGCCTCTTTTTAATTATACTGAATTGAATATGATACCTGATTCATACACCATATTTGCAGAATGCATGATGGATGAAAATTTACCGGATGCTAGTCTTCAGGCCTTTCTTCAGCAATATTCAGCTAAAGTCAATTATTATATTTTAAATTTTTCAAACCTGTTCGAACCTTTATCTATTCAATGGAAAAATTCCCTGGTTTCCCTATGTAAAGCTTATCCCATTTTTATTCATAGCAATGGAAATGCACCTCAGATTTTAGATCATATTCAGTATTTTAATCCTCTCGGATATTGCTTGTCAGGGGGATCTGAAGAAAAAACAGGGATGAAGTCTTTTGATGAGTTAGATGAAATTTTCGACCTGCTTTCAACTTTAGCGCTTAAATAATTGCTAAATGTCCCCTTTTGATTTGTTTTATACCAATGAAAATGAAGCAGGATGTGATGAAGCAGGAAGAGGCTGTTTAGCAGGTCCTGTCTTTGCTGCAGCAGTTATTTTAGGTCCAGGCTTCTTATTGCCAAATTTAAATGATTCAAAAAAACTATCTTCAAAACAACGGGATAAATTACGCTTTCTTATTGAGGAAAATGCAGTTGCCTGGGCAGTGGGCATTGTTTCTTCGGAAGAAATTGATCAGATTAACATATTAAATGCTTCATTTTTGGCCATGCACAGAGCGATTGATACGTTAATGGTTGTGCCCAAACACCTGCTTATTGATGGGAATAGATTTAAAATTTATAAAGATATTTCACATACCTGTCATATAGGCGGCGATGCAAAATATGCGGCTATTGCCGCTGCCTCTATTTTGGCAAAAACACATAGAGACGAGTATATGACTAAGTTACATGATTCCTTTCCAGATTATGACTGGAACAAAAACATGGGCTATCCAACGTTGAAACATAGAAAGGCTATTTATGAATATGGCTTGACAGCCTTTCACCGAAAAACATTCAAATGGCAATTCGATCCTATAAATCCTACGTTATTTTAAGGAACTTTTTATTAGTCAGGCCCGATTATAAAACATTTAGTAAATTTGCAAAAAACCGGGCATGAATTTGAGAAATTTATTTTTAATCGTCCTACTTTATTCCATATTTACCAGTCACTATTTGACCGGACAAACGATATCAGAAAGTCCCGAAATTTCTGCCATCATAAAAAATTATACCCTTTCGAACAAACAATCTGAATACATAAATGGCTGGAGAGTTCAGATATTAGCTACCACTGACCGGATTTCTTTAGAAAATACTAAAAGTCGATTTCAAAATAATTACCCGGATATACCGTTACAAGTGGTTCATAATCGTCCATATTATCATTTAAGGGTAGGCGCATTTTCTAATAAAAAAGAGGCTATTTTAATGAAGTATTTTTTCAGGAAATCATATCCTGGAGCTATGGAAATTATTGATAATAAGCTTACGATAGATTTATTATTAGCAACTAAGTTTTAACAACCTCAATGTCATTGAATATATGTTAAGAAACCGTGGTGATCAGCGAAGTTTCGATTTAGTCATATTTTCGCTTTATTTAGCACTCATAGCATTGGGATTGCTCATGGTTTTTTCTGTCAGTCAACGCGAAATTGAGAGGGTCGGCTTATTAAACAGCAGTGCTGGAAAACAGATGATCTGGGCGGCCATTGCCATGATTTTATTTTTGGTTATTTTCCTTCTTGACTGGAAAATATGGCAAACATTTGCCTATTTTATTTACGCCTTCACCATGCTATTACTTCTAGGCGTACTCATTTTTGGAACACAAATAAAAGGGGCAACATCTTGGTATTCGTTTGGTGGATTTTCTATTCAACCTTCAGAGCTGGCAAAGTTTGGTACGGCATTGGCTATCTCCGCCTTTTTAGGAAAATTTAATACCAATTTAAAAGATCTAAGAACTCAACTTACTGCCTTCAGCATTTTTTTAATGCCCATTTTTCTGGTTCTACTGCAGCCTGATGCGGGTTCAGCCCTTGTTTTTCTCTCTTTTACCTTTGTTTTATATAGGGAAGGTTTATCGGCAAATTATTATTTGACTGCATTGTACCTTTTGATTTTAACCATTTCGGGTCTGGTTGTTCCCCCTGTCATCATCACCATTTTCATATTAGTGGCCATTATCTATTTCTTATCGGGCGGCGTTGGAAATGCCATAAACTGGCGTGTAGGGGTTCTTTTATGGGCCATAGCTTCTTTTATATTAGTTAAGGAGGAATTTTATACAATTACCCTTGTAGCGAATGGATTAGCTTTCATCGCATTATCCATAGCTTATGGCTTGAAAAATAATTTTAAAACCATCGCTTTCACTTCCCTCACCTTGTTAATCGGCATAGCCATAGCCTATACAGCCAATTATGGATTCAATAATATTCTTCGTCCACACCAGCAAGAAAGAATAAATGTGTGGTTGCAACCATCTAAATGTGATCCTCGCGGCGCTTTGTATAATGTTTTACAATCGAAACTAGCTATTAGTTCGGGAGGAATCGAAGGAAAAGGGTTTTTAAATGGGGAAATTACCCGTTTAAACTATGTCCCAGAGCAGGCGACAGATTTTATATTCTGTACTATTGGCGAAGAACATGGATTTATAGGAAGCACCGCCATCATTTTAATTTTTATGTTACTCATGTACCGAATTATAATACTTGGAGAGCGACAACGTTCCAATTATTCAAGAATTTACGCCTATTGTGTGGTGGGTATAATTTTTGTTCACTTTTTTGTCAACATAGGCATGACCATGGGCATTATGCCTATTATAGGCATTCCACTTCCTCTTTTAAGCAAAGGTGGCTCTTCATTATTAGGATTCACCCTTTTAATTGGCGTTTTATTAAAATTTGATAGCCATAGATATCAGATATAACCAAATAATATTAAGACCCTTGTTTGAATTTACCATTTATAAAAAAGATGCACAGACTTCCGCCCGGACGGGACAGATAACGACGGCACACGGACTAATTCCTACCCCTATTTTTATGCCTGTAGGAACGCTGGGAAGTGTTAAAGCAATTCATCAACACGAACTTTTAGATCCAATTGCAGCAAAAATAATTCTTGGAAATACATATCATTTATACTTAAGACCTGGCACAGACATATTAAAATCTGCTGGAGGGTTACACAAGTTCATGCACTGGGATGCACCTTTACTTACTGATAGTGGCGGATATCAGGTATATTCCTTAGCCTCAAAACGCAAGATAAAAGAAGAAGGGGTTGTTTTCCAATCTCATATTGATGGCAGCACGCATGTTTTTACCCCAGAAAAAGTGATGGATATTCAGCGCATTATTGGAGCGGATATCATTATGGCTTTTGATGAATGCCCGCCATATCCATGTGATTACGATTATGCTAAAAAATCTATGGGATTAACTCACAGGTGGCTCAAAAGGTGTTGCCATCGCTTCGATGAAACTGCAGGAATATATGGCTATGAACAAACCTTATTTCCCATTGTACAAGGTTCTACTTACCCAGATCTTAGAAAAGAATCGGCGGAAACAATACGGGATTTAGATCGTGAGGGAAATGCGATTGGTGGACTTTCTGTGGGTGAACCCGCTGAAAAAATGTATGAAATAACCGCTGAGGTTTGTGGTATTTTACCCGTCGAAAAACCCAGGTATTTGATGGGTGTTGGCACTCCGGTTAATATTCTGGAAGGTATAGCGGCAGGAATTGATATGTTTGATTGTGTTTTACCCAGCAGAAATGCAAGACATGGTTTACTTTATACCTGGAATGGAATTATAAATATAAATAATGCTAAGTGGAAAGATAATTTTGAACCCATTGATGCCAGCAGTAATGCTAAAACAAGTCAATTTTATACCAAGGCCTATTTACGGCATTTGTTTAAAGCAAATGAAATTACAGCCATGCAAATTGCTACCCTGCATAATCTGAGTTTTTATCTTTCACTGGTAACAGAGGCTAGAAATCAGATTGAAAAAGGAAATTTCTATACCTGGAAAAACAGTGTTATTCAATCTCTAGATTACCGCCTTTAGTAAAGCAATGCGCTATGTCTTTTAATATCCTGGATCGATACATATTCAAGAAATTTTTGTCAACATTTCTTTTTACCCTGCTTATCATTTTGATGATTTCAGTCATTATAGATTTTAGTGAAAAAATTCAAATATTTTTAGAAGAACCCATTACCAGAAAAGAAATTTTACTGGAGTATTTCCCCAGCTTTATGCTGTTTATAAGTGGTATGCTTTGGCCTCTTTTCACCCTTATTGCTGTTATATTTTTTACGTCCAGGCTGGCAGGAAATTCGGAGATAATGGCAATGCTGAGTGCTGGTATCCCATTTAAAAGATTATTGAGACCCTATTTATATGCAGCAGGTTTACTCACCCTGATACATTTAATTGGCAGTCATTTTATACTTCCATGGGGACAAAAACATCTCATGCGCATCACTTACAAATACATTGATAAAAATGAGGATAAGGGAAAAACAAGAGATGTTCATTTATTTATAGCCCCGCAAACAAAAGTTTATATTGGATATTATAGAAAACCAGACAGCACTGCCCGTGATTTCAGAATCGAACAATATGAAGGTCAGCAATTAAAAAAGTTGCTAAAGGCGAATAATGCTGCTTATCAAGTTAAAACAGGTAAATGGCGGCTCACGGAATATCAAATTCGCACTTTTGATGGGCTAAAGGAATCTTTCCAGTTTTCAAATACAGAATTTATTGACACCACCCTGAATCTTTCCCCTGATGATTTTGTAGATTTTTCAGGGCAACAGAATATGATGACCTCCCCCGACTTACTGCAATTTATTGCCTTACAAAAAGAACGAGGTGCTGGAAATGTTCGAAAATATACCCTTGAATGGAATCGAAGAAACGCTGAACCATTTACCATTCTGATACTTACACTCATTGGCGTAAGTCTTGCCGCCAGAAAAGTTAGAGGGGGCATAGGGCTTCATCTTGCGATGGGTATTGGCATAGGTGCCGTTTATATTCTGTTTTCAAAATTTGTAAAGGTGTTTGCCATGGGGAATAATTTACCTGCTTTATTAGCCGCCTGGATTCCTAATCTTATTTTTCTTGCTTTAGCTCTTATTGCCATTCATAAAGCTCAAAAATAACGTTAAACAACTTTCATTTTTTTTTGAATCAAATGGTAAGAAAAAAAATTAATACAATAAATTGATTGCCAAGTAATTAAAAATTTTAAATTAAAAATAATAGCTAAAAATAAAAAAATAACAGCCCTGATGTTGTATTTTGTTTAACTAATGTGTAGATTTGGTTCAACAAAAATTAATTTTGTTTAACTAGCGTTAAAAACACTTTATGTCTCAATTAGAATTTTACAATCGTTTCCATCAAATGAGTCCAGTATTAAATGCATTTGCATATAATTTGACTAAAAATTCAGAGGAATCAAAAGATTTGTTTCAGGAGACTGCTTTTCGTGCCATGACCAATATGGATAAATTTAGGCCTGATACGAACTTAAAAGCTTGGTTGTTTACTATTATGAAAAATATTTTCATAAACAATTACCGTAAGAAGAGTAAAGCAAATACTATTATAGATGATACTGAAAATCTGTTTTACATCAATACTGGCGGAGCTGCTATCAATAATGAGGCTGAATCAAATATGATTCTGGATGAACTCACAGGCTTAATTGAGTCTTTAGATGATAGTATCAGAGTTCCATTTATGATGCATTATCAGGGTTTCAAATATCAAGAAATTGCAGACCAGTTAGACCTTCCATTAGGTACGGTAAAAAGTAGAATTTTCTTTGCAAGAAAGGAGTTAAAAGATAAGTTGGGCAATAGATACAGCGATATACACTTTTCGCTCGAAGCATAAATGCGTCCTACGTTATTTCAGGACTTATTAAAAGAATGGCATCTACAATATGGAAGGATTCTTCCTTGGGTTGATGAAAAAAATCCTTATAAAATATGGATTTCTGAAATAATTCTTCAACAAACACGGGTAGAGCAAGGTCTACCATATTATGTAAAGTTTATTGAAGCCTTTCCAGATATTCTTGCTTTGGCAAATGCTTCTGAGGCAGAAGTATTTAAATATTGGGAAGGTCTGGGTTATTACAGCCGCGCAAGAAATCTACATTGGAGTGCCAAACATATCGTTCAACAGTACAAGGGTATATTCCCTGATCAATATAGTGACATTATAAAATTAAAAGGAGTAGGTCCCTACACTGCAGCGGCTATATCTTCCTTTGCTTTTTCTCTGCCTTATGCCGTCTTAGACGGAAATGTACACAGAGTTATATCGCGCATTTTTTGTATTAAATCAGATATAACAACTTCTAAAGGGAGGAAAGAAATTCAAAACATTGCAGATTTACTTATAGATCATAAGGAACCCGGAAAGTTTAATCAAGCGATGATGGATTTTGGGGCGACGGTATGTTTACCTGCTTCACCTTTATGTGAACAATGTTTATTTGCGGATTATTGTCAGGCCTTGTTAACTAACAGCCAAAAGGAATATCCTTTCAAAAAACCAAAACCCGCTTTACGGAACAGGTACTTCCAACTATTTTTAATATATAGTGACACCGATTTAATTCTTACCTATAGAAAAGAAAAGGATATCTGGAGAGGATTAAATTCATTTCCTTTAATGGAAACAGCAGATGAAAAATGGAAATTTCCCCAAGATGGATTAGCCATTTCCGGCATTTTCATACAAAGAAAACAAGTTCAGGAAACGAGCCAAAATGACATACAATTATTAACCCATCAAAGAGTACATCTGTTCTATCATCTAATTAAATTATCTGTTTTACCACCGTCAATTCCCGATAATGACCTTTTGATTGTTCCATTAAATAAAATTAAAGACCACGTATTTCCTAAATTTTTACATCGGTTTATTGAAAAAAACAAGTATTTATTTGAGCCTAAATAATTGAATTTCATTTATTTAATATTTGAACATTTTATTTTAGCCAATCCTGGCAAATTGAAAAAACCATATATTTGTCTGCTGTAAATTGTAAAAAGAGATATACATTGCAGGTATTAATAAACAAAATCAAATGATATGAACAGAGTGATGCTTATTGGAAATTTAGGAAAAGATCCTGAACAGAGACAATTTGAAAATGGTTCGAATAAAGTAAATTTTTCCCTTGCCACCAGCGAAAGGTATCAAGACAAAGATGGAAACTGGCAAGAAACAACAGAATGGCACGATATTATTTTGTGGCGAAACCAGGCTGATAATGCAATGAAATTATTGAAAAAGGGTAATACCATATTCTTAGAGGGAAAACTAACCCATAGAACCTGGCAAGATGCAGAAGGAAAAACCCGAAAAACAACGGAGGTTGTTGGATCAATGTTTAGAGTTATAGAAAGGAAGAGCGCAGGAGGTGAATACCAGGCACCTCCTTTTTCAGGCGTGGAACCAGCCTCAAAATCAACAGGTAATGCTATTGAAGAAGGAGAAGATTTACCTTTTTAAACTTAACAATGACTTGTAAACATTTATTTGATAATAATAGCAGAAAAACTCAGGGAAATTTAATTAATTTTACATTTATTAAATTTTTCCGAATAAATACGAGTCATTTTGGATACAGAGCCTCCTTCTGGGGATAGTCCCTATAATATTGAAAGACCGCTAAGCGGTCTGATCTCCCCTAAAAGTAGTTACAAAGGGTTATTTTTTCCGGTTTTTTTAATTATTGACGCCCCTTCAATTATTATTGGCGTAGTTTTTATTATAGTCTCTTTGATGCTTATCAAGCTATTTATCAGGCAATTCTTAGGACTAAAGGTGGAGCTTCGCCAAGTAAAAGTTATTTCATCTTCTTTGGAAAATAATGAAAATAATTTCAACGCCTCTCATAATATAAAAATCAGAAAGGAAATGGTTGCAAAGATTGATAAACTTGGAGAAGTTCAGGTCAGACAAATTATGCAAGCCAGAGTTAGCGTAGTAGCCGTCAGTAAATCGACGGACTTTCCGCATCTGATTGAAATAATAAGGGAATCGGGGTATTCCAGAATTCCAGTTTACGAAAACGATCTGGATAGCATTACAGGCATTTTACATGTTAAAGATCTGATAGGGTTAGCCAATGATATTTCAGAACATTTTTCATGGCAAAACCTTATTCGTACCCCTGTTCTTTATGTGCCGGAAGCAAAAAAAATCGATCAGGTTTTAGGTGCTTTTCAAACAAAAAGGCAGCACCTGGCTATTGTTGTCGATGAATATGGGGGTACTGCAGGTTTGATAACAATGGAAGATGTCCTGGAAGAAATTTTTGGAGAAATTCAAGATGAATTTGACGAAGAACCCGATGATATATACCAATTAATGGAGGATGGAAGTTATATATTCGAAGGAAAAACGCTTATACACGATTTCTGTAATATTATGAAAGTTGAAACCAGTCATTTCGATGATCTAAACAGCGAAGCAGACTCCATTGCAGGATTAATTTTATCCCAATATGGAGAATTACCAGCGAAAAATATTCATTTGGAAATAATTGGATTTGATTTTGAAATAATTGCTGCCTCGAGTAGGAGAATTGAGCAAATACGTGTAATTAAAATAGCTTAAGCGTATTTGAACACTTTTTTATAAACATATTCCTATGTCTTTAAAATTAAGCTTTCTTTGTACTCTCCTGGTCATCCTGTTATCGAATTGTGATTCCTCAGAAATGCTTTCTCCAAAACAAAGAGGCTATCCAAAAATTGAATTTCCAACGGGAAAATTAGTAGATTTTAAAAATCCGTCCTTGCCCATTCATTTTAAATATCCAGATTATTTACTCATCACTAAAGATTCTTCCCTAATTGTTGATCAGAAAGCAAAAAACAATTGGTTTAATCTGGAGATACCTGCTTTAAATTCCAGTATTCACTTCAGTTATTATCCGATTACAAAAGAAAACCAACTTGAAAAATTAGTAAATGATGCTTTTAAGATGGCTAGTTTTCACAATAAAAAAGCAAATTATATTGATGAATTGCAGTTGAATATTGCTCCAGACGTTACTGGCATTGAATTTCACATCAAAGGTCCTGCTGCAACACCTTATCAATTTTATTTAACTGATAGCAAAAAGCATTTTATACGAGGTGTTTTCTACGTGAAAGCAAAGGTAAATGTTGATTCCCTGGCACCTGTACATGCTTTCATGATAAAAGATATACAGAAAATAATAGATGGGTTTTCTTGGGATAATTAATAATCCCTTGCTATTTTGTGGCTTTAGAAATAGTTTATATTTTTTAATTTCAAAATAATTATCACATGAGGAAAGGAGTTTTTTCATTATGTCTGCTTGTTTTTACATCTGCCTTATCAGCACAGAACTTAAGTCCTTTAGGTCTTTGGAAAACCATTGATGACGAAACTAAAGAAGCAAAATCTCACATGGAGCTTTATGAAAAAAATGGTAAAGTTTATGGTAAAGTAACCAAGTTGTTATTAAAACCAGCCGATACTGTATGCGAAAAATGTAAAGGAGAAAAAGCAAATAAACCAGTTCTTGGTATGATCCTTGTCAACGGATTGGTAAAATCTGGTGAGGTATGGAATGGCGCAAGTATTTTAGATCCAGTGACTGGAAACTATTATGATTGCACCATCTGGCTATCTGAAACCGATGAGAACGAATTAAAAGTAAAAGGAAAACACTGGACTGGACTTTCAAGAACACAAACCTGGTACCGAATTAAAAGTTAATTTTTTTGACCCTTTAAGCATATTGGTGTTAAAGGCAATATTAATTTGAATGTAACCGTTTTTATGGGGATATTACCTTTAACACCAACTATATGCAAGGAAGCATTACCAAAAATCAACTCATTCAATTTATCTACAGTGAATCAAGCGAAATTGAATCCAACAGGATTAAAGAAGCGCTAAATGTAGATTTTTATTTGAATGAATCATTCAATGAATTAAAAACCGCCATTCAACGTTTACCCAGACTCAGAAAAAATCCTGCCCCAAAAACGGTTCAAAACATCCTTTCCTACAGCCGCAAAGAAAAATTTAAAGACTCTGTTTGCTAATTTTTTAATTGCTCTTCCCTTCAACCTCACAATTCAAACATTTTTTTTAAAAAGCAGTGCATTTTGTCTGCTTTTACAAACAATTTATTTACTTTTGTCATAAAGTTTTGTTCTTCATGACATAAAACACTTTATTAAATGGCACAACAGGAAAAAGAAGCAAAATTAAAAGCACTCCAGTTAACGGTTGATAAATTGGAGAAAACCTATGGCAAAGGTACTATCATGCGACTCGGTGATAAACAAGTTGTTCAGGTTGATGTAATTTCTACAGGTTCCCTCGGACTAGATATTGCTTTAGGGATAAATGGTTTTCCAAAAGGTAGAATCATTGAAATATACGGACCAGAATCTTCAGGAAAAACCACCTTAGCCATCCATGCTATTGCAGAATCTCAAAAACAAGGAGGAATTGCTGCATTTATAGACGCGGAGCACGCATTTGACAGAGGTTATGCCCAGGCATTAGGGGTAGATACTGAGAATTTATTGATTTCTCAACCTGATAATGGGGAACAAGCACTTGAAATTGCTGAAAATTTGATACGTTCCGGTGCCATAGATATTATAGTCATTGATTCCGTGGCTGCGTTGGTTCCCAGAAGTGAGATTGAAGGTGAAATGGGTGATTCCAAAATGGGACTTCAGGCAAGATTGATGTCTCAGGCCATGCGTAAACTTACAGCGGCCATTGGTAAAACACAATGTTGCTGTATTTTTATTAATCAGCTGAGAGAAAAAATAGGTGTTATGTTTGGTAACCCTGAAACCACTACGGGTGGAAACGCCCTTAAATTTTATGCTTCTATTCGTTTGGATATTCGCAAATCTGGCGCAGCTATCAAAGATAAAGACGGGAACTTGGTGGGAAATCAAGTGAAGGTTAAAATTGTTAAAAATAAAATGGCTCCTCCTTTCCGGGTTGCCGCTTTTGATATTACTTTTGGAGAAGGAATTTCCAAAAATGGTGAAATTATTGATCTTGGTGCAGATCATGAAATTATTCAAAAAAGTGGAAGCTGGTATAGTTATAACGGCGCCAAAATAGCACAAGGCAGGGAAGGTGCAAAACAGTTTCTGGATGATAATCCAGAAGTAGCACATGAACTTGAACTGAAAATTAAAGAAAAATTTAAAAGCATGGAAATCAATAAATCAAAAACTGCTCCCGGCGTTGAAGAAGAAGATGTTTTCGACGGAAGTGATTTATGATGATATTGTAGCCCAGCTTTTAATATTAAGATTACCATACGTTTATAAGGGGATTCGACCTTCGAGTCCCCTTATCTTTGTTAACAAATCGTTTTATGTCTCAAAAGAAATCTTCCGAATCTATTCTAGAAGTCCAATTCCATGGTATTGCAGATAAAGGACAATGTGTTGGAAAATCTTTGTCCGGAGAAACAGTTTTTGCCGTTGGCCCTGTGCCTGGGGATAAAGCTTTAGTTAAAGTCTTTCGAAAAAGGAAAGGTTTTTATAAAGGAATGGTTACGTCTTATTTAACGCTTAGCCCAAATAGAGTCGATCCACCTTGCACCCATTTCGCTCAATGTGGCGGATGTAAATGGCAACACCTTAGTTACGACATTCAGCTGGAGCAAAAAGAAAAAGTAGTAAATGATGCTATCACAAGAATTGGAAAACTTACTGTCGACCAATGGCATCCCATTTTAAAAGCAGATCCAATTTATTTTTATAGAAATAAAATGGAATTTACTTTTAGTAACAGACGTTGGTTGACGGATGCGGAAATGGCTATGGAAGAAAATAAATTTTCTCCAGTTTTGGGATTTCACCCACCAGGCGCATTCGATAAAGTAATTGATATTCAACACTGTAGCCTGCAACAAGAACCAGCAAACCATATCCGAAATACGATTCGTTCCATTGCCCTCTCCCAGGAAGTATCCTTTTATGACCCTAGAAACCATGAAGGATTTATGAGAACTCTTTTGTTAAGAGTTACCACCCTTGGTGAAATTATGGTTGTTATCGCTTTTGGAGAAGATGATGCCAAAAAAATTGCCCTATTGATGCAAGAGGTTAAAATTGCCTTGCCTGAATTAACTTCGCTATTCTATTGTGTCAATACAAAAATGAATGATAGTCTTTATGATTTAGACATGCATCACCTCGCTGGAAAAACATCCATTCATGAACGTCTTGGACATGTAACTTATAAAATTGGCCCAAAATCGTTTTTCCAGACCAATACGCGCCAAGCGGTAAACCTTTATAATATTGTTAAAGATTTTGCTAACCTCCATGGCACCGAAATTGTTTATGATTTATACACAGGACTTGGAAGTATAGCCCTTTATCTTGCAGCTAATGCAAAACATATCATCGGTATTGAGGAAATAGCCGCAGCTATTGAAGACGCAAAAATTAATGCCAAAGATAATAATATTGAAAATGTAGATTTTATAGCTGGAGACGTACGCTTTTTATTCCATTCCGAGTTGATTCAACAATATGGTAAACCAGACTTGATTATTACAGATCCTCCAAGGGCAGGTATGCACCCTGAAGTGGTGGCCTTTTTGCTAGCTTTGGAAGCGCCTAAAATAGTCTATGTTAGTTGTGACCCCGCAACTCATGCCAGAGATTTGAATATTCTTTCGGAAAAATACCATATTTTGCAGATGCAAGCAGTCGATATGTTTCCTCATACGCATCATATTGAAAATGTCGCCCTTTTATCGCTGAAATAATCTCCTGTTAAATTATGGATCTGGAAGAAAAATATACTCAACTAAATAATGATTTGAAACCCTTTTCATCCATTATGAATAAGGCAACAGATACTTTACTCGATGAAGGCATTTCTAAATATCCCATATTTGTTGTCTCCCAATTAGATATTGAATTGGGTATTCCTTTGGTTCAAAGAAATCAATCGCAGCATAAATGGTCCCTAAATTTATCCACCTTGGAAGAACTGGCAACAAAAAAAATAGTCCAAATGGAAAGAATAGATCATTTTAGAAGTATTTTTAAAGACCCAGATGCCTTTTTTTGTTTATTCACCCTGAGCGATCTTGGCGCTCAGTTTATTTTTTTACCCCGGGATTAATTAGATTCAAATTTTATCAAATATGAAAAAAATAGTCATCCTGGAAAGCGAAGAAATACTTCTGTCCGCTATTGAATTTAGACTTAAAAAACAAGGCTATCAAGTTTTATATTGTCCAAAGTCAACTGATATATTGAGCTTTATCTGTTTAGAAAAACCCAATATGCTCATTGTCGATTTAGATATGAAAAAGAAAAAAGGCCTTGAAATTATAGAAAACTTAAGGAAGGAGTATACTTCACCTCTGGGCATTTTATTGGTGGCCGATCCGGAAGAGGAAGAAAGTATTATGGCTGCTTTTGAATTAAATGTGGATGATTTTTTACCAAAGCCTTTTAAACCGGCAGAATTAATTTTGAGAGCAAGGAGAATTATGAATAATCACTTAAATAATATAATATGAAAGGAATCATTTTGGCTGGCGGTCTTGGTACCCGACTTTACCCGCTAACATTAGCCGTTAGCAAACAATTGATGCCTGTTTATGATAAACCAATGATATATTACCCGCTTTCAACTTTAATGTCAGCGGGAATAAGAGATATTTTAATCATTTCAACTCCTGAGGATTTACCAAATTTTGAAAAGTTATTGGGTGATGGAAAGCAAATAGGTTGCCATTTTTCATACGTTCCTCAGTTGGAACCAAACGGCCTGGCTCAAGCCTTCGTTCTTGGTGAATCCTTTATTCAAGGGGACGCAGCAGCCTTAATTCTGGGAGACAATATTTTTTATGGGAATGGCTTAAATGAAATAATGCAGGCCGCTAATAATCCTGTAGGAGGAAAAGTATTCGCTTACGCGGTGGCAGATCCAGAAAGATATGGCGTTGTTTCATTTGATGATAATTTCCAGGCTATTTCTATTGAAGAAAAACCTGAGAATCCAAAATCGAATTATGCCGTACCAGGTTTATATTTTTATGATAATCAGATTGTAGAAATTGCAAAAAATTTAAAACCAAGCCCACGAGGAGAATATGAAATTACGGATGTAAATCGTCATTATTTATCCATCGGACAATTATCAGTAGGCGTTTTAGGCCGAGGAATTGCCTGGTTGGACACCGGCACCCACCAATCATTGATGCAAGCGGGACAGTTTATTCAGGTGATTGAAGAAAGACAGGGATTAAAAATTGGTTGTATTGAAGAAGTTGCCTGGCAAATGGGATTTATTGATGATGAGCAATTAGAAAAACTCGGAAATCTTTATATCAAGAGTGGCTATGGTCATTATCTTTTATCCTTATTGAAGAAAAAAAGATAAGGCTTAAATAGCATTAAGGATTTTTAGTAGGCTGATTGATTCTAAATCTTAATCCGGTATAAGCCATCCTTCCAAAAACAGGTCCCCAAACCATTGAACCATCGAACCATTCACTATTCGGATCGTCGGCACTAATGATGGGATAATCTTGTTTATAGTTAAATAAATTTTCTAACCCAAGATACATTTCCAGTTTTTTTCCAACAGATTTACTAATTTGAGCATTTACAATAAAAAAGTTGGGCGATTCACTAATGGCAAAAACAGCTGCGGGATTCTTTTTTAGATTAGGAATTCTTTTTTGACCTTGCCATTGAATAGTTGCATCAAATTTCCATCCTCCTAAGATTGTAACATAGGCAAAATTGGCAAAACCTTTATGTTTAGAAACAAAAGGCCGCTGCAATAAACCTGACATATAGGAGGTTTTTACGTCATTAAACCGATAAGCGAAGCGCAAGTCTAATCGAGGTAATAATTCGATATCCAGTTGAGACTGAAAACTAGTAGCATAGGATTTACCAGTAAGATTATAGAAGAGAACTCTTTGTGGATTGGCATCATAATCGACCACCATCTGATTAACAAATCGGGTATGAAAAAGCTCTATATTTAAGGTCGCTTGTTTTTTATAAAGCTGAAATTCCTGAGAAAAACTTAAGCCAGTATTCCAGGCAACTTCAGCATTTAACCCATAAGGTATATTTGGTTTTGGGTTAATAACTTGATAGACTCGGGAAGAGGCCAATGCACCTATATTTTCAGCAAACACAGATGGTGTTCTCTGTCCCCTTCCAGCCACCAGTCGCCAGGCTGTTTTTTCATTAGTAGAAAAACGCAAATGTAAACGAGGGGTAACAAAGAAGCCATACTGATTATGATTATCGGCTCTTAAACCAGCTACTAAGGAAAATTTATTTAAATATTTGTAGGTATATTCAGAAAAAGCACCAGGAACTGACTCATTTCTCTTGAAATTGGATTCTCCTAAAGTTTCATCAAAGCGATCATATTGGTAACTTAAACCACCTCTAAATTCATGATTTGTATTTCCAATAATGGATTGATAAAGTAAATTCGCATAAAAGGATTGTTGAAAGGCATCATATTTTCTTTTTCCAAAAACCCCATTTTGGTCATGATTTAACGCGGAAAGCTGTAAACCAATACTCGTTTTAGGTTTTTCAGGAAATAAATAGCCCATTTTATACCAACCTTCCATTCTTCGAGTGTCCATATTTGCCAGCCAGGGATTATATACACCAGTTCCTGGATGCTCATGATTTGAGCCATTTAACTGCCCGCTATTATTTTGAATATAGGTTCCTTTAATACCCCATTGACCTTGAATTCCATTAGATGTACTAAATTTCCATCGATTCGCCACAATATATTGATCCCCAATAGGCCCGTCCATGAAATGATCATCATTCCTGTCCATTTGATCTCTTTGCCTTTTTGCATGCAGAAGCAAACCCGTATGTAAATTTTCATTTAACGAATGGGAAAGGTTTAGATTAGCTTCAAAACGATTCATTTCATTGGCATAAAAATTGAAATAGAGCCTTTCGCTATTTTCAGGTTTTTTAAGATCCACATTAATTTGACCTGAAATACTTTCAAATCCATTGGCAACAGAACCTATTCCAGGACTTAATTGAATACCTTCCACCCAGGAACCAGGTAAAAAAGTTAGCCCGTAAATGGCTGATAGGCCTCTTATATCAGGAATATTTTCCCTGGTTATCAATATATTAGCACCTGAAAGCCCCAACATTTCAATTTGTCTTGTTCCAGTAACGGCATCAGTGTAAGAAACATCAATAGAAGGAGTTGTTTCAAAACTTTCCGATAAATTGCAGCAAGCAGCCTTTGCCAATTCACCTTCACCCAAAAGTTGAACTTTTACAGGAGTTAGAAAAGAATAGGATGTAGGTTTTTTCTTATAGGTAATTTCAATGGCTTGTAATTCATACCCACCTCCGAGAATAATATTGATATCTTTTTGCCCTCTCATATCAACAGAATCTGATGGCTCTCCCACATAAGAAAAAATTAACAGGGAGGTTGTTCCTGCTCTGGGTATAACAAAAGCCCCATTTTCATCGGTAAATTCACCAAGATTGGTACCTTCCCAATAGATGGAAGCACCAACAGCTGGTATTTTTTTATTTCCCTCCCCTTTTAAATAGACGATACCTGAAACGGATGCTGAAGCATCTAATTTTTCCAGATGATCCGCTCTTAGCTGGGGGTCGCGATAATAGCAACATTCATGTAAGCTAAGATAGACTAATGAATCTGCTTTATATTTCTCTGTATCATGCCCAATGCCAGCAATTGCCAGTTGCAATTTATCATTATTAAATGCGCCAGAAGAGGGTACAACAGATAATATATTATTATATACGTTATAATTCACGGCACCTACGCCTTCTACTTTTATGGCTTCCTTTTCAATTCTATTCTTACACATGCCGCATAAACCATCTACCCAAATATAAACAGTATCCTTTTGAGCCTTTAAAACTGCGTTTGATAAAAGAAATAATAAAATAAAATAAATATAACGCATGGTTAAAAATTTAAAAATCCATTAATAAAAATTTTATTATTTAATTTCGCTGATGGTGGGATGTCAAAGATACGACAATTGACTATAAAGGGCAAGACCAGTTCCACTCTGAGATACCCGCACCACTCCCACTGAACGAGAAATGCCACCACTCCGTTCTGATAGGTCTAAATCCATATTTTATAAGGGTAGAATGCAATAAATTTCTATTTTTAGCAGTCACTGCCGATAAGTTTTGGTAATCCATATAAGCTTCTTTACCAAAAAAATCATAAGGCGTCCCCATATCCAGTTCTTTTTTTGATTTAATTTCCTGAAGGGAAATATCTACTGCAGCACCCCGATTATGCATCGAACCCTTTGTAGGTGGGGTAACATATCTGGCATCGGGTACTTTTTGCCATAGTTTACGTTGAATGGAAAGAGGCCTGTAACAATCAAACAAAATAATCTTATATCCTTGCTTTTTAAAATCTTCCGCAGCGAGTAGCAATGCTTTTGCAACTGTGGGATGCAGGAAACATCGCCCACAATCGTAAAGTTTTATACCCGTAAAATTATCAGTCGTAGCGTAACGGATATCTAGAACTAGGTTATTTTTATCTTCCGTTAATTCAATAAAAGGCAAGGATTGACCGATGATTAAATTACCCATAAAAAAGGCTAAAAAAACAAAAAAAAAGCGCATATTTATAGTTATTTCAACAACTAAGGTACAAAATTAACCATTAAATGAAACCAACAAAATATGGAACAGCCACGCTTCCCAATGAAATGGTTATTTATTTTGAGACCTTTGGAAACGAAAAAGATCCTGCCGTATTATTAATTATGGGATTAGATACCCAATGTCTTGCATTCTCAGAAGAATTCATACAACCTTTATTAGATCATAACTTTTACTGCATTCGGTTTGACAATCGGGATATTGGAAAAAGCACCTGGTTGAATGATAAATGGCATAGAAGAAACCCTTATACCCTGGAAGATATGGCTCAAGACACTCTTTTATTGCTGGATTATCTGAATATTCCTAAAGTTCACCTGATAGGCGTTTCTATGGGCGGAATGATTGCTCAACTCCTCGCCATTCAATTTCCCGAGAGGGTCAAATCAATCTGTTCTTTCATGTCAACAGCCTTCTTAAATGATTTGAGTTTAACAAAAAACATGCTGGAAAAACTCTACTTTCCCTTTTTACCTTTTATTTTTAAAAACTTCCACGTTAAACATGCCATACTTCATCCAAAAATAACGGTAAAATTTTACATGAACATGTATCGTTTTTTGAATGGTAAGAGGTTTAAATATAAGGAGGCAGCCCTTAGGGATTTAATGATTGAAGGTATTGAAACCCGGAAGGGTCAAAATCCAAAAGCACGATATCAACAATTTTGTGCTATAATAGCCTCGGGGTCAAGAGTTCAGGAAATACCTAAAATTAATAGCCCATTTTTGATCATACACGGTACCGAAGACCCTATCATTCCAGTTTCTCATGCTTACAAAATGGCTTCTCTGAATAAGTCTGCTGCGCTTGTCATTGTAGATGGGATGGGGCACACATTTCCAAAAGAATCTTATCCCTTTTTTTATCCGGAATTATTAAATCACCTAAGCATAAGCTAATGTTGATTCCGAAGACAGCTGACCTTTATACCAGGCTAAATTTCTACATATAACAATTATTTGATGCATTGGAAATTGGTAGCAACAAAGCAATTTTTCCAATAAACCCTTTAAAACAGCAGATTTTTCATCTAGTTGAGCTATTGCCTCCGCAAGTTTTCCTTTAATGATTTCATTTATAGCCACATAGTCATTTTTAAAAGAATCGCCAAACCCTAAATTTTTAATACACAAAGAAAGATCTTGATTAATATGCGCGTGCACGCCTAATAAAAGATAAATAAAACGAGGCAAATGATTCCTTTCACATTGGCTGAACATAAACTTCCAGGCTGAAGAAGAAGGTGCTCCCTTAAAAAATTGATCTAAGGCATCAAAATAATAGCGGGCAAAAGAAATAACAAAGCCGTTCATATTTTCATCATTTTCAAAAAATCCAGTACCAATTTTACTAAAAACTGTTCGGGTAATGAGGAAATAAGTGTCATGAAACGGAATTAAATTTTGTTGATTTTTTTCACATAACTTAACCTTTACCATTTCAAAATGGAAAATTAAATCCTGAAGATTTAAAACGTATGCGGATGAAAATGAGAAAGAATCCATTGTTTGCCTTTTACCTATTTATGTTTTGACATACGTAATTCGTTCCATTAGGTAGAAAACTTAATCGCTATTTGTTAAGCAAAACGTTAATCTTTTCTTAAAAAATTTGTTTTAGAGCTAAAAAACAAATTTAATTTTTCTCGAATTAAGAATTATTATAATCTGTAAAACCAATTAAATAGCGACTTTCAGGCATTTTGCTGTTTAAAAGTTCTTATTTTATTGGATTTATGAAGTGTTAATGTTTGGGTGAATCTTTAATAACACTGGAATTGTTCGAGGAAAGCCTGTAAATTTGTAACATATTCCATGAACACAAAAAGGGATTTAGGTCCCAAG